>UMHE01063823.1_pt1 | contig 35303 bp, 30 predicted proteins | sample 1965451 | NCBI WGS metagenome assembly UMHE01 (sample SAMEA4836090, study PRJEB28245) | human gut metagenome | biome: gut microbiome; material: fecal sample | place: Denmark | collected 2008 | reverse complement strand
CTCATCAGCATAGCCCATTGATTGGGCTATGCGATAAATAAAATACTTAATGTGTTTTAAACACCTAACGCTATAATGATGATATACTCAACTATCCCAATTTTTCATTTAAGATTTCACACATCTTATTATATAAGGCAAGTTCAAGGCCTCTACCACCAGTACCACTGAAATCCCCTTTAAATGAAAACAAACTCTCTGATTTATCTTTAAGGGCAGATAAGACATTTTCAACCTTATTTATATAAGGCTCATAAAAATAGTCATTGTTTTTCTGTAACCCCTGTCTTATTTCATCATTAAGGAATCTCACATGGATATAGCCCATTAATCGTATCATAGCACCAACCCCGGTTGTTTTGCAAAGAATTGACCGATGCTTCATATATATTGGCCAATAATCAGAAAAGCAATCCTTAACTACGGTATAAAAGCTAATTAACTCTGAGGCCATATAACGATACTTAGGCTTCCCACTTATTTTTGAGAAATCTACATACCAAATTCCTTGGGGAGAAGACATATGTCTCATCAAAGCTTCTGCCATACAAGCTTGCGAGACGAATCCTTGACCAGAACCCAACATCTTTATTTTTTGATAGAAAGGAGAATCGAGATTGGTATTCATGAACTTCACAAGATTGTGAGAGATACTTACTTTTCTATTGAAACTGGTGGAAGATATTTTTCCCAATCCATCATATTAGAAATTAGCCTCATTCTTTCATCAATCGTAGGTAGTTCTATTCGCTTGTTTGGCAAATATCTTGCATGTTCCAGAGAATCACCTAAAGCCCATAAACGATTTGACAAATATGATGGATTATCACTATGGCGTTCAATATCGTCTTTCGTGAGAAAAACATTGTGTTCAAATTCTTCACGCGATTTTGGCGTAGGCATGCCATATTTACTACTTGGCTTCATATATTTTATCGAAATGATCAGACACTAAGATATGGAAAACAGAACGAATGGATTCATCTATCGTATATAAATCCAGCCTGCCATTTGGAAGTTTTTTTGCTCTCTTCAAGGAATCCACTAAATGATTCACCATACCTTGCGCAAACGAAATATGCTTATTTTCCATACACTCTTTTAAGAGATTTGAACCTCTCTCAAAATCCTCCCTATCTGAATATAAAGTTCCTAATTGCTTAGTCATACATATTAACTATTAATTACATTATACACATCACTAGCTCTCCTAATATCTACTTTACCATAGAGTACATTATTAAGTATATCTTCCATAGTTCTAGCACATCTACCCTTAAATATTTGTCCCAAATAGAAACTCCTATGGACATACCTATCAGATTGGAATAATCTATCTAATGTACCATCTCCTTGCAGTCGATGCACTGCATCCAAATATGGTTTCGCGAACTCTTTTCCCCCAGTAACTTGCCAATAATTAAGTGCATCAATTTTAGTACTGACAAACATTTTATCGTCATTCTCAAAGAGAACATCGCTTCTATCCGGCAAACTTTCTGGGATAACATGTTGCAGTTCTTCCAACATACAACAATATCCACATTTGTCTGACAATAACAATGCTATTTCATAAAGATTCCACGATACCGAGAAATTACAAACACTTAACAATTTCTTCTTAATATCAATATCCTGAAAACTCTCTAGGACCAAAGAGGGAGCCATCATTGCAATATTTAATAAAACGCTAGAAGCCTCTGTATTTAATCCCACTTCACATGGATATAGAATTTCCTCTATCAAGCATTTAATTACTCTTGTATCATAAGTACTTAGCCATTTCAATACCCCACTTGCTCTTTTGGAAACACTATTATCTGGATGTACAAGAAACCAGATGAGAAAATGAATCATTTGCTCATCTTGATTGATTTCTTTATGAAAACCTTTCATCCAACTAAATTTACTATCTTGTTGTCTTGAAGGTTGAACATTGATGTTATAATGGCTAGAAATCACATCATATAGCTTACATCTATCAAAATCCGGCATATTGATAAGTGGAGTAATAAATTCACTGAGCGAGAACCAATAAGTACCAACTGGTGAAATTATGCTCTTTCTCATATTGTCTAAAAGCACCTTGCTTGAAGGAAGTAAGCCAAGCCTCTCTTGTAGACTTTCTCGCTTTTCCGATTTTTTTTCTTCCGACTCAGTTCGCTCCCATTTATAATTATGCTTTCTCAAATTTTGTTTCAAAGCATCAAAGAACTCTTTAGAAGTTGTTGTTTCTTCGAAATCTTTTAGATACTCACCTTTTTTATTATCATAGTCAGAGACTATATACTCAGCCATTCTTGGAGCTAGTATTTCTATAGACTTTTCCATCCCCAACTCTACTATAATTTCAGAGTGAAGGCTAGCGTATTGATTATCATTGTGTAGCTTATCCCAGTTTTCCCAAAACAGTTCACTAATGGCATATCTTATGTAAGGTGATATCGCTTTACATTCTCTCAATAACTGGCATATAGCACTAGCCTCTATTAAATGATTGGCACCAAGATCATACCCATCACCTAATTTAGGCATGTCAACCTTCCATTCCTCAGCATTACAGATAATACTTTCTGGTGAAGGCAAAGTTTCAAACATATAATAACCAATTGCATCTGATAAAGAAGAAGTCTTGGCGATTGTTGCCACAAACTCGTTTTTTTCTTGCTGAACATATCGCTGAAACGTCATTTCACCAGACGCTTCTTCAAAAATCGCAGCCATATGAGCAACTTGAACAGCATCTAACGGTATGTCAGATTTGCGAAATTCATTAATTAAGTCCAGTTGGGCCTCTTTATACCAATCTGGTCCCATAGAACTTTTCAACACTTCCGCATAAGTAGTTTGAACTTTCAATGTTTCCCCCCACCTAGCATATTCGCAACATAACTGAAGCAAATAGTTACAACGTTCCCATCTGTTCATAACTGCATAAAGAATGAACTTGACAGCTTCATCTGCAAAGAAAAGAGCTTGCATCCGCATATTCTTTTCTCCCAAGATTTTAGCCATTCCAATAAGAGTATCACAATAGCCTTCTCTATACAAACACAATTGATTAGACATTCTGCTCTTGACATGTTCCATTAGATCATCTATCCTATCAGCAAAAAAATCACCATATATTTCCGCCAATTTTGTATACAAGAACGGTATTAACTTCTCAGGCAAAAGATAACTTCGTTTCCAATTGATTCTTTCCTCAAAAGAAAAATCAAGACAATCAAGGATATCTTTAAATTTTACATAGATTGAGGAAAGGTCATCACCATCCGTACGCATTCTTAGCAAACCATGAATGTAAGCAGTACGAGCAACCAACATCTCTATATACTTTTCCCAAGACCCATCATCTTTATAATTTCTATTCAATTCCGGGAGTGAAAAATCGTCATCTTCATATGCCTTATAAAAGCTTTGTATGTAGTATTCAAATACAGAATTTACTTCAACATCAACTCCATTAGCATTCCTAAAAGAAAATGGCAAGAGTTCTGGTTTATATTTTTCCAATAATTTCTTTATCACACATGCTTGTATAGGTTTACCGATAAGTACTGCTAATATTTTTTTGATATCCTCATTTGAAAATGCGAAATCATGCTGTAATAAAACATCTTCTAACTTCTTTAAGCAAAAATTAAAAGACTCATTATACCCTATTTTATGAAGTTCAGAATCTTTCACTTCATATAAGTGTATCACGTTTATTAAAAGCATAACAATTCTTTCATCCCAATTAGTATCTAACCTCTTAAGATGTTTATCAAAGTCCACAATTTTGCCAGACCTTACGTGATTAGAGAGTTGATAAGCTATAATTTCGCTTCTAATTGAGCTAATCATCTCATTAGTTTGTTCTTCTGTATCCGCCTTCAAATAATTAAGAGTATGAGTCAAATAGCCAACCAAATCTTTTTGATTCTCAACACCCGCCAAAACACCTTCAACTATCAAAAAGCCTTTAGCTACAAATACATATGTATCTATATACTTTTGGGATTTATCCTCAAGAATCTGACGAATTTTTGCTTCAATTGATTCTGCTAAATCAAGAGCCTGCTCTTTATAATTCAATTCAAACATAATACGAAGGTAGGACATAGCTCTTGGAAGATCTACCAAAAGTCTATTATCTCTTACAATATATTTCATTGCCACATCAGGTTTTCCTCGTAATAAACTCAAATCAATAAAAGCATCCACATGGTCCACCATTATAGAATCACAACGATTCTCGATGCGTTGAGCTAGCAACATCAACCTAATTACCTCTATTGGCAGCCCATTATCTACAGCAAGAGCCAAACATTCCTTAATATCATGCATTATCAAATCTGGAGAAACATCATGCATAGCACATAAGTCTGCCCATTCTTGATTACACATTTCCAATCCTTTCATCACATCGCTACCATTTACCAAATGATGGAGAGTGTTTTCTATTGAATAAGGCAAATCTTTATGTGCCAAACAATATTTTCCAATCTGATCATTTGTAAAGCCTATTATCGAACCCAATTTATGAGTAACAAAAAGCCTGAATGAACTATGATAAATCTCATATCGCTCTGCATCCTTTTCTTTCAACAAATGTCTGAACTCTCTAATAGATTGCTTAAAATCATATGGGTTTGGGGACACCATCATGTTAAGTAGTTGTGATTCCAATACAGAGCCACGAATTTGAGACAATAAAGCCAACACTTCAAAAGCGCATCCTTTTGGATTTGCTTTTTTCCAAATTGATTCATAATAAGCGGTAATATCTCCACCTATGGTAGGTAAACTATCCAACCATTCCTCCAATTCAACTTCTTTCGTCTTTTCATCAAAAGATTCCGCCATATAGCGGCATAGATAATTCATATACAGAGGATGACCTTGTGTCTTATGAGCTACGGCTTGAATAAATGGAAATGTTTTCTCCCATTCACCGCTATTCGCCTTTATATAGGATTCACATGCTTGCATATTTAGGGGAGTTACCTCAATTTTAAATTCATCATGCAACTTTCCTATAATAGTGGCAGGAAGTATATCTTCACTAATACATGACAAAACTACTTTTATATTGCTTGGCAAACTCTCTGGCAGCAAGGATAGAATGTCATCTATACGATTATCCCTATCAGTTACCAATTCATCTAAGCCATCAATAATGATAACGCCAGATTTATCGTCAACAGAAAGGATATTGCTCATGTATCTAAACCAGTCTGAGACACTTTTTCTTTTTTCTTCTGGTGTCATTTTTTTTACATCTACACAAGATGTAGCAACAAACACAGTCTCTATCCAATCTACGAAGTATCCTTCCGAGCATCTGATAGCCCGACTCATGTCATCATTAGGCACCTTAAAAAAGAATCTGCCAAGAATTTTTACCCTATCAGTTCTTGATTCGAAACCACCTGCAACAGTTGTCTTGCCACATCCTGGTGAACCATAAAGCAAAATCCAATGAGACTTGTCATTAGAAAGAACAGTATCAAGTGACTCAAACACAGAATAATTAGGTTGAGATTTTTCTACATCTTTTCCTATAGAAGCAGGTATAGAATTAATACTTTCTTCCTTCTCTATTTTTATTTCTGTCAAAACAGAACTAATTATTTCTACACTGACAAAAGACAAATGGTTTCCTGTTTGTTCAATAACGATTCCTACTACCTTGTCTCTTATTAGAATAGGAGCACCTGACATTCCTTGATAATCATATAGATCACTAATGTCTTTCGGACAGAGCTGGTAATTAGCAGGTTTACCATAAACCTTTTGGTTTATTTTTCCATAAAGCCTTAACCCACCATCACTATTTTTATCAGGATATCCAAACGACTCTACATCTTCATCAATTCTTAGATGGTGTGCTTGTAAGCCATAAAAGTCTTTTTCTGAACGAGCCGATACTTTTAATATTGAAATATCAAATTCTTCAATATTCCGTATAACTTCAAAATGCAGGTCACCATCAGTTGAATCCTTTACTATATTTTCGGCATCATCAGAATAGCATGCCACTGTATGATATGCAGTTAATAGAAGGTCAGGAGCTACATAGAATGCAGTTCCAACTTCCTTTCCACAAACAATCCGAACAATTAATCTTCCTTCCATATTTTCAAATAGTTATCGTTATACCTTGTTCTCCTACTGGAGTAATAATCTCAAATTCAAAATCATCATGATAGCTTTGAGCAGTCAATTCTCTAGATAATTCTATATTATAGTTAAAATACAACCTTGGTTCATGATTATTACCATTGGCAATAATATGAGCCAATGTTGGCAAATCTGGATGATTATATTTATCTCCATTAGTAGAGATCAACCAATTTTTACACCTAACCAACTTCAACAATTCTGGAGAATTATTATTATAGCTACCATGATGTGATAACTTAACTGCATCAAACCAGAAAGGCGCATTTCCTTTGCCATACAATTCCATCAATGAATCTACTATTGTTTCTGCATGAGCATCTCCTAAAAACAATACTCTTTTTTCATCTACCTCCAATACAAAAGCAATAGAACTTCCATTTGTAGCAGAATCGTCCGGTTCATATATTTCCTCCATCATCTTAATCAAGTCATAACTCTTAGATACATTTCTTTCATGATAATGAAAACCAGGTTTATCTTTGCTCAAAGAATACTCAAATGCATCATCCCAAAATTCTTCACTATGAGCTTTTGAAAGTAAACCATCTATGATTAGCTTTTTCTTCCAAAAAGATTCCACATTACTAATATCGTCACTGTTTGGAGATAGAATATGAATTGTAGCCTTTCCAAAAGAAAAAGAATATAATCCTTTTATTGTTGCACCGCTCAAAGGAACGTTCCAAGGAATTCCTTTTCTTGCTATTAATGTTGACAACGTACATCCCTGCCTAGCACTAATTTTCTTAGATTCTGCCAATTGTACCGCCTTGCAAATATTGTCATGCACAAAATGTTCCCCGTTGGCAGAAACCTTAACAACAGACTGAATATGCCGATATCCATTGTACCAAATTTCTCCTATTGATATAGGAAGAGCCTCTTCTTCAAGTAACTTGATAATACCAGAAATATGATCAGCATCAATATGTGTAACTACTATAACATCAATTGCACCACCATTTTCAGAAATTTCTTTTAGTTTTGGCAACAAATAGTCCTTATATGTATCAACATACCCACCATCTATTAAAAAGTAGTGGGATGGAACATACTCTACAAGAACACTATCACCATTCAAGGCAGGTAACAAGTCAATTTTCATATACAAAATTACAACGTAACATTCATTCTCTGCAAGAATTCATGAGGAGGCATGACTGAAATGTCAGAGAAAGGGAAATCCTTAACGTTCCTCGTCACAAAAGCCATCACGGTGCATCCAGAAGTCAAGAGCCACATTTGTATCAAGAAATACCTTCATCATTTATACTTCTCCAACAAATAGTCTAACTTCTCGTCGTTTTCATCTTCTATTCCAGCAAGGCATCCACCTAATTTCTCCAAATGAGCAGGAAGTGTCAATGAAGGCAGCTTACGAGAGGTTGGCACCTGAAACCTTAGCAGATACTTTTCCACCATCTGTCCAATGCTAACATTATGCAACTTTGCATAAAGCTCAGCTCCACGATATATATTGCTATCTACACTAATCGTATTCATAATTGCATCTCCTATAATTAAGTTACACTTTTCCTGCTGCAAATTTACACTTTTATTTCGTAACCGCCAAACAAAAGGACTAAATCTTTGATTTTTTAGCAGAGATGAACTCATTTGTAGACCTCTACCACCTCCACAACCTATACTTTCTCCAAATCCAATGCGCCACTCTAGCCATGGGTTCACATATCACCTCCTCGGGATAAGAAGTGAGGAAACGGAGATTTCTCTTGAATCTACGCTGGGTTTTCCTCAGCTGATAGGACAACTTGCCCTTCTTTACCTCCAACTGTACCATTCTCTCATCATAATGGCCGAAATTGCCAGCTAGCATCATTTCGCTTAGCAGGAACTTACCATGCTTCTCGGAGGCAGGGCATATCAAGTATTCTTCCTTCATGGCGAAGATTTCTTGCAGCACATACATCAGGGCAGAGGCAAAACGAGACATACCGTAGGCTCTTATCTTCTGCATTAACTCAGCTTTAGACATCAATACATTTCCCTGAGAGGCAGCAGCCTGGCGATGATAATCCTTCAGCAGAACATAGAAATCCAATACTTGACGCAATCCTACCCCCTCATCCAAGAGATGGCGATAGATGTGATTCAATTGGAAGATGAGGTCATAATCCACCCTCATTTTTTGGATTTCTCCACAACCATCTATATTCGCCTTTACAAATTGAGCCTTTCGGAATATCTTTTGGAAAGCCCTATCTCTCCATGGTGCATTCAAGAAAGAAGGACGGAAGTGGATTTCTATCGGTACTCCATCTATCGGCTTTACCTCAACATGTAGATGGCATAAGGAAACCAAGATATGCTTTTCTTGGCAAAATCAATGATGCTTTTCACAGGATGCTTCGTAGGTTTCTTCGGCCAAATCCAAGCATCTATATCGCCACAGGTTCTTAGCAAGCCTAGGGATGGATTGTCTGTCAAGCCAGCATAATAGGTATGATTGCCCTGCCCTTTCAAGATGCAGGCATCAAAGCCATTCTTCTCCAGTTCCTTCGTCAATCGAAGGCAAACATCCGTGGTCAGCATATTTCTGCGCTTGATATTCTCAGCTGCCAGCGTCCATTTGAAGACAAATGGTTTCGGTGGCCATTGCTCTTTAGGCAACTTATTGATGCCCTCAAACAAGATACCTACCAAGGCTTGTTTATGAGCCATATCCATGATTTCTCCCCATTCCTCAGAAGATAAAGAATGAGAAAACTGCTTTCTGATGTCTAAGGCTACTTCTAGTAATTGAAAAAAGTTATTCCGCATCATATTGTCAAAGTTTCTATTTTGCCAAGTATCATTTCTTCAACCCTTGATACACTCCTCCTACTTCATCAGCAATCTGGTCCCAATCATATTTGCTCATGTCGTAATTCACATGCTGCAATGGAGCCTCGATGATTTTTCCGAGCTTCTTTGAAAGTTCATCCACGTTACCACAATGGAAGTAATCATCCTTTGGCAAGCCAACCTCCTGATTCGCAGGAATATCACTCACTACCACCTTTACTCCATAGCTCATTGCCTCCAACAGGGCAATCGGCAAACCTTCGTGCGAAGATGGAAGACAATAGCAGCAGCAATTCGTCAACAGCGAATGAAGCTTTCTGCCCTTGATAAATCCAGTAAGCACCACACCATTCTCCCTTGCCATCTGCTTCAATCCCAACGAATACTCATCCTCGAAGTCTGTATCACCAGCCAGCACCAGCTTGTAGCCTTGCTCTATCAACTTTTTATTCTTAACTATCAACTGTCTATACGCTTCCACCAGATGATGCAGGTTCTTCTCAGGCACAAATCTGCACATTCCCAGGATATACTTTCCCTTCTCTATCCCCAATTCCTCGAAATATTCAGGATAATCGCAAATTTCAGGCTCAGAAACACCATTATATATCAGATGAACATTCTTCGTCCTTCCATATTTACGGGCAATGAGGTTCTTGATGACATTAGAGATGACGATGACATCATCGGCAAACATGCAGCCCATACGCTCACCCATCTTCAGGATAGTCTTGGCAGCAAATCCCCATTTGTCCCTGTCATAGTCAGGACCATGGTGCGTAAACACCACCTTCATGCCCAGCAATTTGGCGTATGGCACCAGCAAGGCAGGACCGATGGCATGGATATGCAATACATCAGCACCCAACTTCTTCGCCTCATTGATGGCACGGAAAGTATGAATGATAGCCTCGAAACTCTTCTTCTTAGGAGAAGGAATCGTTACCAGTTTCACTCCTTTCCATTCATGTAAGTCATCCTTCACATAGTTCGAGCGACGGATCAACGTTACATCATAACCACGCTCCACCATTCTTGGGAACAATTCCTCACAATGCGTCTCCACGCCACCCATGATATTCGGGATACCACGAGTACCTGTTACAACTATTTTCATAAAAACTAGAGATTTTCAAAATAAGAGTATTACCTTTGCAGGCATGAATAAGATTTCAAACTATATCAAAGAAGCCACACAGTACTTCGGCATCATCTTGATGTCGATGCTCTCCGCACTGTAGCTTCTTATCAATCATAAGAGAATCAAGTGATTACTTGATTTCGATATTTCTATCTGTTTCCTTCTTGGTAGCCTCATAACCCTGGCTAGCCACGTCAGCGTTCACGATATCTTCGCCACGCTTGCCCTTCAAAGCCTCCTTTGAATCGGCAGAAAGGCCATTATTTACCACGGCATTCATATCGCAGGTAGAAAGCTTGTCAAGCTGTTCCTTGGTCACCTTACCATCACGATATTCGCAGCAGATAGGATTCTCATACATAGAGTACTTCATACCGAGCAGGCTCTTCAGCTTGTGCTTAGCCACCCACAGGGCAGGAGTCTTGATGTACTTGTGCATGGCAGGAGAAACAGAACCGATCATCCAGCAGTTTCTGTCGCAATGTCTTACCTTCTTGCGAACCTGCTCTGCCTCAGGAGAACTCCAAAGCTCATCCCAAGTCTGGCGGTTCAGGTTACCCATCACCTCCTTGTCCTTGGTACCATTACATGGCATCACATCACCGTATGGATCGATGAAGAAAGTATCGAAACTCATATCGCAAGGCAAGAGACGCTTCTGACCATAGATATAGTTGATGAGACCATGGTTGAAGTAAGCACGGAACCACTTCTTTGGAGAGTTAGACTTCAACAGCTCGTTCACCAGGTTCTCGAAGTTCTTAGCCACCATCGGACGGTCGTGGATGATGTTCTTAGCCTCAACGAAATAGAAAGAGTTATGGAGCGATGCGGTAGCAAACTCCATACCCATCTTGTTGCTCAACTCATAGAGAGGCACGAGGTCAGGAGCGTTCTTGTCCTGAACTGTCATACCGAAGCCTACATCCTTCAATCCCATCTCGCAGAGCTTCTTCAAGGTAGTATAGCCACGGTTGAAACCATTGTTCAAACCACGGATCTCATTGTTGGTCTTCTCCAAACCCTCGATAGAGATACGGATACCAATCTGAGGGAACTCCTTCGCCAGGTCGATGATACGGTCAGTGAAGAAGCCGTTGGTAGAGATCACGATACGGTCGCTTTTCTTATAAAGCTCACGTACGATATCTTTCAAGTCCGTACGGATGAAAGGCTCACCACCCGTGATGTTGGTAAAATACATCTTAGGAAGTTTCTTGATAGTCTCAATAGAGATTTCCTCCTCAGGCTTAGAAGGAGCCTTGTAACGATTACACATTGAACAACGCGCATTGCAACGATAGGTTACAATGACAGTACCATTTAATTTCTTTTCTGACATAGTATATTTTATTTATAAAATTTCATTAATTTCTGATAATAAGCCTCGGAAGAATATCTTTCGATTGCATCTTTTGCGATGGCTTGATAATCAAAGTCATGCGCAAACATTTTTTCTATTTTGTCCTTCAAATCCTCCACATCACCCGATGTAAAGGTCATACCGTTAGGAACCATTGTTGCATCAGATTTACCGTCCTCAACTATCAGTTCAGGAATACCTCCGATATTCGCACCCAGTACCGGTGTACCCAGGCTCTGCGATTCAATCACGGTCAGCGGATTGTTCTCACTCCATTCAGCAGGAAGCACCATCATGCGAGCCTTCTGCAGGATAGGCATGAACTCCTCCCATTGCATCAGTCCCTTGAATTCGATATGAACGCAGTCCTTATAGGTTTCCTTCAGTTCCGGAAGCAGTTCGCCATCGCCAATCACAATCAATTTCTTGTCGAGCTGGGCAGCCGCCTTACACAAGGTTCTTACACCCTTCACCTCATTCACTCGACCCAGATAGACATAGTAGTCGTCCTTTATCTGAGTCTTTGAAGAAACCTCCGGAAGCTTCGTCACATCGATGAAGTTACAGAGCACTCTGAACTTCTCTGGAGAATAACCACCCTTCACGCAGGTATCCATCATAAACTTCGATGGAGGAAGGAACCAGTTCACATACTTCTGCAGCACCTCCTTGTTCCATTTCTTAGCTTCCAGATACCCAACGATAGCACCAGGAATACTACCCGGCATACAGCGGTGCTTCACCACAGCCATCTTATCCGTAAAGCACTCCTCGCACCACTTACCATCTCTCATGCAGGTATAACAAGGACAAACGAGTTTGGTATCATGCAATGTCCAAACCACCTTTGCTCCGTATTCATGCGCCAACTTGGCAATCAGCGGAGAAAGCTGCGTATGGATATTGTTCAGATGCACTACATCTGGCTTGAAGTTATTCAGCAGTTGCGAGAACTTGCTCTTCACTTCCCCATCACCAAACGGACGGGTAAAAGCCATCAATTTGCTCATATTCTTTGGAAAGTATTTTTTCCAAGGCGTATCCAGATTCTTCGGATAGTCCATGGCGAATACCGCCACCTCATGCCCATGCGCCTTCAGCAGCTTTTCCAGATTGAGCATATAAATACAATCACCGCCACGGCGGTAATAAAACTTATTTGCTAATAAAATTTTCATATATTCATCGTATTTTACGCATCCTCAACAATCCTTCCCTTCTCCCAGAACTTAAAGAACTTGGAATTAAAGATATAGGAAGGACATTTTTTCTTCAACAACTCATAAAAATTTCTATCATGAGTCGTAATCACTACTTGTTTTTTATTGACAAAAGCCACATTTCTCAACAAATCCACCACAGAAAGCACATTAATGTCGTCCATAGCTTGAATAGGGTCGTCAATAAACATACATTCCACCTTGTTGCCTTTATCATCTGTTGCATTTAATGCTTTTGCCATAAATATGCAGAAAGACAAGATATTAATCTGGGCAGAACTGAAATAGAGATTGGGTACAATTTCATTTCCCTGTCCATCTACAGTGGACATTTTTACACACAATCTCGGAGTTTGTTTGTCAAAATCACAATCAAAGTTTATCTCCTTGTATTTTGGGTGTGGGTCTATTGTATTATATAGTTTGTTGATCAGAACATGGTCAAAAAACTTATCCACATAGCTTTTCACGTAATCACTTAATTTGATTTTCTCTTCGTTCAGCAGCCCCAATTTCTCTTTTAAATCTTCTATTTCAAGTTCCTGCGTCTTAATCTCAGACACGTTTTTGTTATATCCCAAATATTCTTCAGCCTTGACTACAAGGTTCATAAAGCCGATCAACTGTGTCTGCAATCTGTTTTGCAATTCCCGATTTTCTTTCAAGCGGTCAAGTTCGCTTTGCAATAGAATCTTGGTCTCATCAGGATTGCTATCAACAGATAAATCACGACTTGCCAACAGTCCATTAAGATAATTCAGCAACTTACCAAATGTTTGCAAAAGCTCAGTCTGTTGTTCTGTAAGACTTTTCATTTCCTCATTTCTCGCATCTTTGTCAAATTCATTGACTCCAGTGCCATGAAGTTTCTCAATTTCAGTCTTTATATTCAACAAGTTTGCATTCAACTTATCCAAGGTCTGCCCCAAAGACAGGCTTCTTTCTCTCCAATAGTCAACCCGTTTCTTGTCAAGATTGTCATCAAGCCGTTTATAACAGTCTTTTGTTTTCTGAAAGAAACCATCCAAACAGCATGCAGCATATTCAGATGCTATTTCCTTGATTTCTCGCAGACATTGCTGCAATCGTTTTTCTTCTGTTGAAATCGCAAAGACTGTTTCTGTCAGTTTCTTTTTTATCTCAGAATCTTGCTCTTGGGCAATTTTATATTCGTCTTCAATTTTAACCTTTAATTGCTCAAAATCAAGGTCTCCAAATATATCAGCATACTTTTCTATTTCTAAAGCCAAGTCATCTTGTTCATCTTGTATCCTATGTATGCTTTTCCTATAGTCCTCTATTCTGTTGCTATTAAATGATATTTCGTTTTGCTTCGTCAACATGTCACTTCTAATAGCATTACGAAGTTCATTCTTTTGGGCAGCAACACGTTCTAAGATTTCTCTTTCCTTCTTGACTTGTTTTTCGTATTGCTCTGATAAATCTGAAATCACCGCATCAATAGTATGATTTTCTTCAATGTTCCTAATCAGTTCCTCAACACTCTTCCAATCATACCCACACAGAGGACACACGCCATTGTCTAACTCGGAATAGATGGTCTTTGAATTATCAACGAGTCTTTGAACTTCGCTCTTGTAGAGTTCATGTCCTTTCTTTTTATTGTCGATGGCACTCTTTACATTTCCGATTTCTCTGATAGCTCTCCTGTCATCCAATAAGGACAACACGATATTTCTATAAAGACCGTAGGACAACAAACTTTCATCCATCCCATGCTCTAAAACCTTAATAAAGGCTTCCATTTTCTTCATATCCTTGTCTTTTTCAGCATTGCTTTCCTGCAAAGATAAAATCTGGGACTTCAGTTTTTTGATATTCTTCTCATTCTCGGATATTTTATCCTTATGAGTTCGGTATCGTTCGAAGAGACTCTTCAAATCCTTATGAATAGGCAAAATGGCATTTAATACATTTTCTGTCTCGATTTTCCGTACGTGAAGTTGAGCCTTCTCCCGGTTTAATTCGAAAAGGTGTCTTTGCCATTCAGCAACATTTGCCTCCTTCTGTTTTTTGTCTTCAGCCAAATGAGACAATTGATGCAATAACTCTGCTATTTTTTTCTCATTGGCTAAATAAAAATCAAAAACATTCTTTTCCTTTTTGACCAGATTAATCTGCTCCAAATTCTCGCTTTGTTTTTTTTGCAAGAGCAACAGTCTTTCTTGTTTTGCCCGATAAATCTCTAATGCAGAGATTTTTTTTGCAAAGTTTTTCTGTTTGACAAAGCAATCTTCTACTTTCACAATAGTTACTATATCAGAGGTGCCATCCAATACAGCAAGTATTTTCGTGATTTTCCCCTCATTAGCATCCACCGCCAACTTTACATCGTCCAACTTTGCCTGCCCCCAAATACGTATGGCATTCAAGCTATCGGCATTCAAGATTTTGAATGAAGGTATATCCCAACCAAGTTCAGCCACATGTTCCAATTTTTCTTGCAACACTCGCAAAGCATCTCCCTGAACAGCCGTATTCAGACTGTTTTTCAATTTCTTTATATCAGCTTCCTTATTGCTTTTGATCGATTTCAGCTTACTCTTAGCATCTTCCAATTCTTTGTTATATGCCAACAAGCTATCCTTACGATTGAAATATTCAAAGAATATCTTACACCTTTCTTCAGGAGTGGTGGAACGAATAAAACTGTCAAACCATTCTTGTGACAGTATCACATTCTTGAAAAAGTCATTATGCGTCTGTACCTTCGATGAAAACATATTTTCATCTGCTACCAAGAAGGTTCTGTCTATATCTTCAAATGTACCATCAAAACGAATAGCGATATGTATATTCCTTTTGGAATCCACATTCTTGTTGAATAGAAAAGAGTGTTTATCCCGAAAGCTTTTGTCTATCATATTGTCCTTGTGATAGACTCCTCTCATAAAACGGTTTACTGAGCCTGTAATCCCATATTCAATGGCATCAAACAAAGATGTTTTACCAAAGCCATTGGGAGCATAAATGACTATGAGATTGGCCAGTTTACCCTCATCTGTCTCAAAGCTAAGACTTTGATAGTCAAAACATCTAAAAGCCTCAATAGCAATTTCTTTGATTTTCATTTTGGATATCTTTTATAAGTTGAATCACTTCGTCAGACTTATCAAAAGGATGTATATCATCGTCCTCTTCTTCTCCTTCTGTCACATCGTAATTGATGTATTTTCCAACTACAGTCTTATACAAATCTGCCATCTTAACATTATCTCTGTTATCCACCAATATTTTTCTTGATGAAACCGTATCATGCTCTATCTGATAACGTAAGTTGCCGTCTAGTTTGTCCAAATCGTCAACCACATAGAACACGTAAAAGTTCCATCTGGAAAAGTCATCCGTAATTTTTTCTTGCCAACTCATCATGACTTCATTTCGAATGTCTCTCCAACTCTCAGCCAATTCCTCCTGGGCCATAGGTACTGTGATGGCAATGTATAAATCATGTGAAAAGCCAAACACATCCTTCTTTATCATTTCAAATTTTTCTAGCCTCATGATATTTTCTCTTCAAGAATCTCTTTATAATGTTTCAATACTTGGTTTTCATCAAGATTTTTGAACTCTTCTATCTTTTGCAAGATACAATCAGTAAACAGGCACGTGCTGATATAGCTATATTCTATTTTGAGTGCATCTGCCACATCTACCCCGTTGCCAACATTAACTAATGGTCTGCTTATGTCAAGAATCTGTTTAGACCCTTTTTTGATGACATCGCAAGCATAACCACTTGAGTGTAGACCTCCCACATAAATATTTTGTCCATGCTTAATTCCTGCGAAATAAGATGAATCCATATTTTTGACGGCACTCAATACATCATCATCATGATTCTGCCAATATATGAATAAGGAATGATTAACCATCTTACATACACCTTCAGTGGATAGTGGAAAATCATAAATCAAGTGCATACATACAATATACTCCAGAAACGAGACGCCAAAATCTTCATCATCAAAGCAATTCTGAAAACATTTGTTATTCACAATTCTGTCTAATTCCAACTTGTCTTTTATTTCCTTAGGGGATAAATTTATACATAGCCTTTTCTGTGCATCAAGTTCAGCAGCTAACAATGCCATTATTTGCTGAAATTCCTCACCAACATTTTGAACAAAAAAGGCCTTTTTCAAAAATGGTTCAAAAGAATTCCAATTATAACGCCAAACCGGTAGAAAATTCTCGGCATTGTTTTCTATTACTTTTTTATAGAATTTTATTGGTATAATATTGCATTTATCGTAATAGTCATATTTCTCCTTGATACTACTTCCTTGATGAAGCCCTATCAAGCATCCATCATCTGTAAAGATTCCTCCACCCGAAGTACCAGCCAAATCTCCAAACTCTTGTGACTTTTCGAAACAATAACATATGAATCCGTGACTAATTTTATTAAGCAATTCTTTCACATGTTGACTATTCCATTGGCATTCTACGGCTTCTACACTTCTGCGGTTTTCAGGAAACCCTGTATGATGCAAGTTCTTTCCGATTTCTATTTCACGCAATTTTACAAAGTGTACAGCCATTGATGCTGGCATTTTCAAAATGGCAACATCACGTTTCCTATCATCATAGACTTCTAAAGGTGTAGCTTTGGCGAAATTCCAAACATCCTCATCATAATCATCTTTTTCTGAGACATAATATTCTACACTTATTTCTTCTTTTTTAAGATGTTCTATGACATGCCAATCTGTAAAAACATAGCAATACTCATCGGTGCAAGGTTTTACAATAACCCCACTACCATCATTCACTTTGACAGAAATCTGTCTAAGAAAATCGTAATTAGCCATTCAAATTATCAATGATGCGATTTTTAATATCAGGATACTCAACCAAATCTTGCTCACAAAGAATCTTTTCGAATCTATCCTTATAATTGAAATAAACTTTTGCACATGTTTTGTCTATAATTTGAGCAAACACTTCTTTATCGGGATGCCCATAATAATCGCCATTGGTAGAAAAGATAAACACATGAGTTTTTACCAATTCCAATAAGCGAGGAGAAAAATTCTTTTTACTGCCATGATGCGACAGTTTTACTGCATTACAGCATAAAGGATGTCCATTACAGTATCCAAGTTCTTCCAAAGACGTGCAGACTTCATCGATATCGGAATCACCAAGAAACAAATCATTACGTCCATCTATCTCCAAGACAAAAGAAATAGATGAGTTGTTAGTTTTTGATTCATCCTTCTCAGTGAAGTCATATTCCAGCAAAGTTTTGATAGGTTTTCCATAATCAGCAGGAGTCTTATGGAGTACATCTCCGTTCCACTTCTCTGCTATCACATTATGAGATGCGACTGTAGGTGTCAATATTGTCATTTTGCCATGAGGAATGGCAAATACCTTTCCTTTGACAACTTGGTTTACTACGTTTTTATGAGCATCTCTCAACAACTTATCCAAGTTTCTCCCCTTAGGTATGGAATGAAGAAGCGAAGAATAATCTGGAACTGGTATTTGGTCGCCATTATTCATCAAAACCATTCCTACCATATCAAGAGCTTTCTCATCCTTGGCTATCCACTCCACAATTCCGCCCAAATGATCCTCATCCACATGAGTAAGAATCAGAAAGTCTATTTTCTGCTGCTTCTCCCTAAGTTCATTGATTTTAACTTTCAATGGTCCATCTTTGACGCGTTGTTTCCTGTCGCGAAATTGATAGGTCGTTTTCACGCCACTGTCTATCATAATTGTGAATGGAGAATCTTCCGTTTCTACTGTTATGAAGATACAATCTCCTTCACGGGCAGGAAGGACTTCAATATTAACACATTTTTCCATTAGTCTATCAAAATATTATGGAACTCCCAATTTCCTTATTCATATAATAATCATATTTATTTTCCATGAATGGAAATACATAATATTTAATAACATGCGAAAAGCATATCGCACCAATCAATGTTGCAATACAAGTAGCTACATACAGCATGTCATTGTTATGAATAAACTTATCCAGATGTTACATACTTGCCACCCTAAAAAACATCATGTGACAGAGATAAATCTCCATACTAATACCGCTTAGGTACTTTACTACCTTGTTGTTCAATACGATATCCTTAGAACCTATGGCATACATGAGCCAAGCAGCAAAGACCAATAAATCTGGTAAGATAAACAAACCTTTGATATCAACAACAAATCTTAATATGGTAAGTACAAGACATGATGCCAATGCTATTATCCAATGTTTCTCCACCCAACTCTTGATACCTAGACGATAGAGGTAAATCATACCACCAGCAACAAAGAAAGGCGCACTATAGATAATATTCACCTTATCTATTGGTTTCACCACAAAGTCTGGAGTACCAAAATACACAATCGCAATATAGCAGAACACTAACGACAGCAGCAGTACCATCCATCCTCTCTTCTCTTATTATCAAGCAGGAAGGTAAAGAAAGGGAAAAGCATATAGAACGTAAATACCGTCCCCAGAAACCATCCTACACCTATCACTTCAATATTTGGATTAGGCAAGAGATTGAAGCACATTGTCAAATCTGCGAAACTTTGGCAGAACGTACTCCAGGATGGTTCCATCACAAAGCTAATCACCACCATCATGGCAAAGAATGGCCAGGTACGATGATAGCACTTAGCATAGAACTTCTCAGGAGTTATTGCTCCCGACTTTATCACTAGTCAAGATGTTATCACTTGGCTTAATCATAAGATTAGCCCAAACGTGCATCAGCACGATACCTACGGCAGCGTAAGCACGCAAGCCATCCAGAGAAGAGTAATTTTCTCTGATATTTACGGATGTGTGGGGGGTCTATTATTCATTTTGAATCTCATTTATTTTACTATTTTTATCGACCAACTATGATCTTTATTATTGTATTTCAACATATCTCTATAATAAGGTAATAATACCAATGCAGAATCTATTACAGGAGAAACTAATCGATATCCATCCTTTTCCTCAATAATTTGTATATGATATGTTGATTTTATAACATCAATTCTATCTTTTAATTTTTCATTTTCAAACAACAACTTCTCAAACATTTCTCTATCAACATGAGTATCTTGATTGATTCTATTTTTAAGCTTCTCATCCTCATATTTTCTTGAGATTGAATCTTTTTGCTTTTCAAGCTGATGATATGTAACAACCCTTCCATCACCATGTACACCATAAGTCACTGTCATATTCGAATCTGGCTCCATAATGGCATTAAAAAGTGAATCCTTCCAATTACTACTTGCTAATTCTCTTTCCATTTGATCATTTCTATCTAACAACAAGAAATTACCCAAAGCGGAAAAACCTAAAACGCATATACAAAGCAATAAGAAATTACTAAAAGTTTTATCTACTTTTTTATTCTCATTATTTCTTTGTTTAATTGCCTTTATGAGTTCTTGATTAAAAGTATCACCCGTAGCATTTATAGATGTTTCCAATTCGTCAATGAGCGAAGTCAAGGATCTATTATCTTTTTTACTTTTCTCTTTCATGCTGTATCTTTTGGCTAGAATATCGTTCAACTTTTATCAACAAAAGACTATTCTCTTTTTGTAGTTCATTATTAGCATTACGTAAAGAGTCTATATAACGTGCTGTTTTTAACCACTCTTTCTTTTCCTCCTCTAGTTGCTCTAGTTTCATTTGTGTTTCTTTGTAATAACACCCAAACTTAAAACCAGTACAAACAAAAATTCCAATAATAGTAATCTTTGCCCAAATACTATCTAACGAAGACAGGATATTAAAGAATTTGTTTTCAAGTGTTTTCCCCATTCTTTTTACTATTATATTCCTCCAACGACTTAAAGATAGAATCTGCTAATCTTGTCCCTGTAGAGATAAACTTTGCCAAAACCCTCAGTTGCTCCTTACAGGCTATACTCTCCGTAGGATGAGGATAATTAATGCAATGAGCTATCTCACCCCAAATCTCCTCAAACAAGGTCCGAACCTGAATCTCGCAACATACATGGCTACGCTCATTGTTTGGTTTTACAACATAATGAATACTTGTATAATAAGTATCACGGACATTACATTGCAAGCCCAAACTCTCAAAGAATTTCTTCGATTCAGGATCCCAGGTATTAGCAACAGGAGGTTTAACCAATTTCCATTCCCCCTCTTCCACAAACTTCATAATGGCAGTATGAATATAGACAAATTGATTCTGATATAGATGAAGAACTCGAATACCAGCAAAATCTGTGATTTTCTCAAACAAGTTTTGCTCATTAATTTCATCCCCTCTCTCCAACTTACGCTGAAGCTTATCCCTCAAATGTTCAGGATCTTTCAATCTCCATTTCAGAGAATGAATAATAGGTAGAGGCGGTTGATTCAACGATGGCTCATGCAGGAAGAAAGAGTGTACATTATCAAGAAACCTCTCATACATAAACTTATGTTGCTCATATAACTCTATCAAATTATCAATATCAGCCATATCTTATTCATCTAAAGTTGCTATTCTTTCCAAAACAGCCTCAGCAAAAGCCTTATACTTATCTTTTGAAGGGACATATACACTTTTTGCATTTGGTGCAATTGTACCCCGATCTTCCTTTGACAGAACTTGACAATCGGGCACTTTCCATATAGGAAGTTTATATTTTTGACTCATATTAGGCAAAGTGTTATGAGTATGCATCACAGCTATTCCACCGATAGGATTATGAACCATCTCATGAGAAAGATGCTGACGAACTTCCGGTACAATATATTGTTCTATAATACCAGGTATCTGTTGAGCATAGTTGTAATGTGCTTGCGCCAAATCCCAAGGATTAGATTGCTTTGAATATTTCTTTGCATTATATATCGTATATCCTAAAAAACGAACAAAATTGCGTGGAAATCTCTTTCTCTTTTCTTCGGAAATCAAATTAAAAATTGTATCAAATTCTTTTTTCCATTGCTTCAAAGAATTACCAATATTTCGAATTCCATACAGAGAAAACATATCTGGGAGACAAGGCACAATAAAGCCATCTACAGTAGAAATAATAACCTTATTTAATGCACCAAGGCTTGGAGAGGTATCAATCAACACAAAATCATAGCCGTCCCTCTGAGCATACGCCTCAGCTATAGCACGAATTCTTGTTATAGTTCTGATAGACAGAGGTACTCCCTGATAAGCTTGACTCCACCGTTCGGATATAACATTTTCGTACCTGTTTATAGTCAATCTCCCAGGAATAAGACCTAAATTACCATTAAGCATTATCGCTGGTGGTAACTCTTCATCTTTCAAATCATCTAAACCATCCTCTGTAGGCTTAAGAAGATAATGAATACTTCGTGGTTTACTATTAATATCTTTCAGTTCTTGCTCTGACTTTTCACGCAAGGCCTTTTCATAATCATCTATAAATGAATCCTCTTCTTTCCAAATATTTTCAAGAATGTCTTCATTGATGCCACATATGGTAAGATTACATTGAGGATCCAAATCAATAATGAGGACTTTCTTTCCCATCTCAGATAAAATCCAAGAAAGATGAAAAGCGAGCGTAGTTTTTCCTACGCCACCTTTATTATTAAACAATGATACTATCTTCATAAAATTATATTTTGCTACATTTTCACCCTTTTACATTCTTAAAATTATCATAAATGATACCCTTTACCGTAAAGCCTGCTATCAGTGATTTTATCTACAACAATAAAATAATTATTTTCTAGTAGCGAATAAGGCTTTGTTTCTTCTCTTTGCCTCTAAGAATAAAATATCCTTCTTTATAAAAAGATATATAATACAACGAACAAGTATTATTATATTCATAAATGTAGAACGACCAAAATTCTTTCGAACTTCTGGTGCAGCTATGGCAATACTGTCTTCATCCACCAAATCTACAGAAAATTTTGATTCAGTATCAATTACTTGCCCATTGAAAGTATCATCAATCTCAAAAATAGAGGTTCCAGATCCATCAAAACCTATATTGCGCACTTTAGAAACCTTAGGGAACAGAGAATACTTATTGTTGAGATACTGATAGGACACTATCATAGTATCACCAAAAATTCGTCCACAATCAAGATTCAAAAGTATCGTATTCAACAAACGAGGTTCATTTTTGTAAATCGTCCATATATTATGCCATGATGACATGATAGACTCAGCAAAATCACGAGTGATATATTTGTTGATTTGCTGCCAATTACTTTTGAAAAATCCGACTCCCCATGCAGAATACTCTCTAGAGAGATATACATTCTTCTTGTAACCTTTAAGCTTTACTCCTTGATAATTATAGCCACAAACAGCTATGCAGTTAGAATCATTTTTGTATTTTTCCAATCCATCATTCATATACTCTATAAAATTAGGACTAAATACATTATCATCCTCAGATATGATAAAACGATCTACATTATCAGGCAATTCATTTATAGCACTTCTCAAATTACTTTTCCCTGAGAAAAAATAATTTGTTTCTCTACGAAACACTATCAATGAATGAAAACGGTTATTTAATGCTTTTTCTTTCAAATAAGCATCATTCTTCTTCCAACCTTCAACATATTTCTCTGATGGAGGAAAATCCAATGCCACATAAACATCGGTTTTTTCAGCTCCAGTACAGGCTTCCAAAGATTCCAAACACTTACAAAAATGTTCATACCTATTCAATGTAGGTATAATAACGGGTGCGAATATCATATTTCTTTTATTTATCACTTAGTCAATAGCTTTAGTCGATTAATTGCTTTAACATCAAAATATGCTAAGATTTCATATTAAAAACTACCGGCATAAGTTCCTTGCAACTCACAACACCATTTTTCTGCTTCAATAAAGTGGCATCAGTATCTTTGCCTTCTAACCAATTAATAATTTGCTTTGGCACGTTTACACCAGCATTATGAGTAAAAGGATATTGACCACCGAATCTACAATTCATTTCTAAAACGACAACCTTACCATCATCTGTTTTAAAACAATCGACATCCAAATTTGCGACATGATGTAAATGAGTTGATATAAGCATAGCTGCATCCTCGAATGTTTCTGGATCAACAGTTTCTGCAATATCTGTTTCTCCTGAGCGCATTGCTACTTTTTTCTTAGCGAATGTTGTTACGTAATTACCAGCCAAATCATTAAGGATTTCTATACCATATTCCTGCCCTTTTATCATCTGCTGAATAATAATACAAGAATCTTTATCAACTTGCGATTCATACTTCAGATATGTATCAAAAATTTCCTTATGAAGTTTCGCATATAACACCAATAACTCTTGTTCATTACATGCTTTATATATTCCTATGGAACCCATCCCCCAACGTGGCTTCAATATAAAAGGATAGTTTACAACACCGTCAGCTATATCTTTTTTTAAATTCTCAAGATTGAGATAGGAAGGAGTTTGAGGTAATCCCAAACGAACAAGGAATTCATATGTTGACCATTTATCGTTACAGATTTGAGTAACATTATAGTCAGATACAACAACCGTAACACCCTCTTTTTTAAACTCATCTTTATGTTTTGCCAAAACTGGCAAATCTATATCAAAGAGAGAAATGATAGCAGATATCTGATAGTTCTTACAATATGAAATCAAAAAATTGATATACTCTTTATCATATATTGATGGTGTAATAACATAACCATCTGCCTGATGCAATGTATATGTATCTATACTATTAGAAGCATAGACTTTTCCATGACCAGCCAAAGCTTTTTTGAAATACTCAACAAGATAAGTTCTTCGTCCTGCCGATGTTAATAAAATATTCATAATTCTATCAATTAAAGTTTTTTTCTAAATAATATCTATCAGTTTTAATATCAGTTTGATATCTTTCCCAAATTAACTGAAATCCCATTTTTACATACATGGATTTAGCAAATTTATTATTGGTATGAATTCCTATTTTTTGCATTCCTCTAGACTTTACCAAACTGATTGCTCTGTTCATTAATTCTGTAGCAATATGCTGCCCTCTATACTCTACATCAACACATACTAAAGGGATATATGCAACTTTTGTTTCCATATTATTACAATATGCAGCAACTATTCCTACCATTTTATCTCCATCCATACAAACTACAGATGTCGCTAATTTGCTGAGCTTTTCATAATACAAATCAACATCAATACGAGGAAGCAATGGAGGGAGGAAATCACACGAAACCTTTTCCATAAATGATCGAAATGTCTCTAGAGAAACATACGATAACTCCGTTAAATATTGCATAAGAAATATTATTTAAAGTTTTACAAGTAAAATTAGCGCTAGTCTTTTAACTTATTCACGTTATCTTACTTGCAAAACCTTATTATTTATTTTACAATACAATCCAATGTTCTCTGTACATCCTCTTCACTCAAAGCATGATGCATAGGCAAGCAGATAACACTATTTGCCATTTTATGAGCATTTGGCAAGTTTGTTGGATCTGCACTATCCAAGCCACGATAAGTGGAGAACTCACTTATCAATGGATAGAAGTAACGACGGCCCAATACGTTCTGTGACTTCATCTTCGCATAAAGTTCATCACGAGTCATACCATACTTCTGTGCATCAATGAAGATTGGGAAATAGCTATAGTTATGGCGAACACCAGGCATATCATCAAAGAAGGTGATGCCTTCTACATTACGCAAAGCCTCACGATACTTGATGGCTACTTGATGGCGAGCCTCTATAGCAGCATCTACCTGCTTCAAGTTGAGCAAGCCATACGCACTACGCATCTCATCCATCTTACTATTGATACCAGGACCAACAACCTCTGTCTCTCCGGCGAAACCAAAGTTCTTCAAAAAATCGATACGCTTCTTGGTTTTCTCGTCATGCATAATCATTGCACCACCTTCAATAGTATTATAGACCTTAGTAGCATGGAAACTCAAAGTACTCATATCACCTGCATTTAATATACTCTCGCCATTTACTTCTACACCAAAAGCATGAGCAGCATCATAAATGACTTTCAGACCATACTTATCTGCAATATCCTGAATGGCCTTGGTATCGCAAGGCTTTCCATAAACATGCACAGGCATGATTGCGGTAGTCTTAGGAGTGATGGCTGCCTCAATCTTGTTTGGATCAAGGTTACCTGTTGCAGGGTCAATGTCAACGAATACAGGCTTGCAACCATTCCACCAAATACTGTGAGTAGTAGCCACAAAGCTATATGGTGTAGTAATAACCTCGCCAGTAATACGAAGTGCCTGCAATGCTGTAAGCAATGGCAAGGTACCATTGGTAAAGAGACTCACGTATGGAACTTTGAGATACTCGGCAAGAGCAGCCTCCAGTTTCTTATGATAATCACCATTATTTGTTATCCACTTGCTGTCCCAGATTTTCTGGAGTTCAGCATGAAAATCATCCAAACTTGGCAGTAACGGAGATGTTACTGTTATCAATTTCTTTTCCATAATTATTTAATTATAATATTATCTCTAAGGGCATCCAAATAACCATGACCATATTTTTGATCAGGTTCTACATAATTACCTTCAGCCCATTCATTCCATGATTTTAAGAAAACGATTCGATGCTCAAAAGGTTTATCTTGAACAGAATCAATAATTTGTTTGATATGTTTCGAAAACAATTCTGGAGTATAATTGTAATATATAGTAGCTTTTGCACCAGAACGAGCAGTACGATCATAACCAGACAAAATCGTTGGATAAACTATATCTTCCTTATCAATTTCTTTTGTTAAATAAGGAATAATATTCTTATAATCGAACTTCTTTATCGAGCCAAAATTACCCAATGTAACTCGATTAAATAGTCCTCTTATCTTTTTATGAAGTTTACTTCCCAATGCTCTATCTTCTGCATAAGTCAAGTATGCTGGATTTATAGCTTCTATACCAACATCATGATATTTATCAAACGACTCTTTAGTAAACTCGCTATCACTCCACCACAAAGCAACAAAATGAATACCAGGCAATCCGTTTTCTTTAGCCATTTTTTGCCAACAAGCAATGAATTCTTTCAAATCAGGCATTCTGAATGCTTGCCACAAATAGAATAAAGGTTTACCATCAACAGTAATATATCGCTTATCCTTAAATGCAGGAAGACAGTAATTGAAATGCGCTATCCAGTCCTTTTCGCCAGGATATTTCATGTCAAAAATAACTGTGTCTTTCTGAAAAGCCTTTCCTTTAGTCCAAGTTTTATTACTCCATTCATGATTAGCCCAACCCAGACAAAAAGGGAAATCAGGTTTACCACTTTTCAAAACATCCTCAAAAATATCCTGAAGAGTCATCACACCTTCACCAAACCAGTAATGCCAATACATGAATCCTTCGACTCCGGCCTCACGAGCCATTTGCGCCTGCTGCTCTCTTATTATCGGCAAACGTAAATCATAAAAGCCTAAATCAGATGGCAATTTTGGCTGATAATGACCTTTGAACAAAGGCTTGGCCTTCGTTACATTAGTCCACTCTGTGAACCCTTTACCCCAAAACTTATCATTTTGTGGAGTTGGGTGATATTGAGGGAGATAGAATGCTATCACCCTTGCTTTTCTGTTATTTGTATCCATAAATATATTATTTCAATATACGTTTATATGCAGAAATAATTTCTTTCTCAATATTATCAATATTATGTCTCTCTTTAGCCTGCTTTATGGCATTCATGCTTAAAAAAGATTGCCTTTCTTTTTCTATTGACAATACTTTTATTCTATCAGCAAGATAATATGGTTCATTTACGGGAACTAACTCTCCGCTAACACCATCTTCAACTATAGATGGGATTCCACCAACGTAGCTAGCGATACATGGACATCCTAATATCATAGCTTCACACAAAGCATTAGGACTATTATCTATATATGCTGGATGAACATATATATCACAATTGAGTAATTCTTCTTTTATTTGGTTTTCATCAAGAATGCCCAATAATTCTACATTATTTTCATGAAATTTCAATTTCTCCATCCACTCCAAATAGCCGACATTGTCAACTCCACCAATTATACGCCATGTAAAATCTAAATCAGTGCATGTTTTAAGAATATGTGCAGTTTTCAATATAACATCCAATCCTTTCCAAAGACTACCATTTCCTGTTGTACACAAAACGATTTTATTACGCTTTTTTACAGACCAGTATTTGTCACTATAATAAAAAGAGTCTCGCAAGGCTTCATTTCCCAAGAAATAAAGACTACCAGGACTGAACAAATCAACAATAGACTTATCCCATACTGTTCTTCCAAAGAAATATCTATTCATTTTAAGAATTCTGAATTCTCGTTCTTCTCGCTCCTTAGCTTTATTTTTTCCTAAAAAAGAACGCAAAACATCTTTAACATGAAAATGGGTTGCATCATAAACAATCTTCGTCCAACGATTATATTTTGGTGGATATGCAACATTATTATATGTCGGCATACTTCCTTGAATATGAATTATTATCGGAATTTCAGTAAATTGCGCAACTAACCCAAAACACCATTCTGCACCAAAACATTGAATAATATCCGGCTTGAAATCTTCTATTATCTTCAAAGCTTCTGGAATAATGTACTTCTCTTCATGTTGGATTGTATATTCATGAATAAGATGTTCCTTCCTGTTCTTTAAAACATTTATAGGATAATAATCAACTCCATCAATAGAGTCCTTAAATTTGTCTGATTCAAATTCAAAAGCTATTCCTAAATGAATATTCTTCTGTTTTTTAATTATCTTTTCTAAAGAACTCACCCAACCACCACCATTATAACCACCTTTTGTCAAAGCAGAATTATAACATGATGCGTTTATAGAAAACCAAAGTACTCTCATTTTGTATATTTTAAATTAGGAATTTTTATAATTACAAGCAAATAAATTATCACAAAGGCTTCATTTAAGCCAAATGCCAATGTGATAATTTTACAAATAGCAAAAGCTAGCAACAAAAATAAATATCGTATATTACTAGTTTTATAGAGCCATACAGCAACAGATAACCACAAAAAAACAATCGTGAATAATCCCCAAATTCCTCTATCTATCAACGAATAAAAAACAATACTCTCACCACCTGCCAATCCTATAGATGCCTTGATTATATTATAAATATATCCCAAACCATGACCAAATATAGGTGCATCTTTCCAAACGGATAAAGTTGTCATCCACTGGAGTTCTCTCATTGATGTAGAACTACCACCTGTATCATCTATATTTATAAAGCCATCAATTATTGAAGATAAGAAAGAAGAGGCAAAAACACAAATAAATATAATTAAAAAGAATAAGCCAAAAAACATTTTTTTATTCCTCAAGACAAAAGAACTAGCAGAAAGTAATGCTATTACCATACAAGCAATAACTGATCGACTTCCTGTTAGAAAGATTGCAAAAACCACGAAACCTATAAGAACAAAAAATTTCATCGTGGAATTGAAAAAGCCTTTATAATAATAATTAATAATAACAACCAAGCTTATTACTAAATACAATCCAAACGGATCATTATATATTGCCATACCCTGTGCTCTATGAAATCCATTTCTGACATAATCAGATCCTTGCATAACTTCCACTGTTCCATTCATATGCAAAAATTGAATAAATGGATTAAAACCACTTATAGCTTCAAACATTGCTAAAATAGAATTTACAGCCAAATATAACACGAAAACATTGCACAAAAATCTTTGGTCATTTTTCGTTAATTCAAAACATGACCAAAAAACATAAATAAATATATAATCTATCAAATAACTTGTCAAGATTGTCATGTGTGGAGGTTCATCTCTTCCAAAACTTGATATCAAATAGGATGAAATACAAAGTATCGATGCCAATCCAAAAGGAAAATTGCGTTTCTTTTTTCTATGTCTTAAAACATAGAAAACAAAAAACAATGCCAATACTGATAACACATTGAAATTGTTTATAGAAAACAAATATAATGTTGGATATAATACAATCGTCAAAAGAAAACACTTTTTGGGATTATACGCAAACACTATCAATAATATTGATAGTACTAATATAGATAACAGCATGAATTCTTATTTATTTATACGATTATTTATGTTTTTTATTATATTTTTCAGTGTATAAATAAATATCGAATCTTTAATGATATATAACATCCCCATATAGAAAGCTGTACCAATAAAGAACTTTGTAATAATACACAAAAAAAGATTACTAAAAACAGAGAAAAAACTTGCTAACAAATATGATAAAAATGCAATCACCATATATCTAACAAGATCCAAAGCCTGCTCTATATAACTATAGCCTAAAATTTTCTTCGTTGGAAACATATTCATTATTGCCGCTGTTATACATATAAAAATCTGTGCTATACATAATCCTTTTACCCCATAACAAAAACCTAAAGCTATTAAAATTATATATATAGCCTTTTTAGGAAATTCAAGTTTCAATATTGTTGAAGTTCTACCCACTGCTTGGATTAACGCTAAACTTGTATAACCTATAGGTGTAAACATCGCTCCTATTATTAGGAGTTGAAATAGTTCAGAAGAATACAACCATTTATCAGTCCACAAAACAACAACAATATCCTTCGCTGAAAAAAACAAAAACGCAGACAATGGGGCTATGAACATAACTAAAGATTTCATCATATCTCTAAATTTTTCACAAAGTAATTTTGTGTCGTTTTGATATGCAGATAAAACTGGTAATGCTACTTTTTGAATAATTCCATTAGTAATGCCTGTCACATTATTTTTTAAGTTTTCTGCTTTTGCATAATATCCCAATTCGGCTATACCTACATACCGCCCAATTAAAACAGAATATATTTGATCAAAAGTTGCACCTATCAATGATGCTGCCAATAATTTCGAACCATAATTCCATAAATATCTAAATGAAGTTAAATTAAATTTTTCATTAGGAAGCCAGCGTGCAATCAAAAACAAAAGGAAGCATCTTAGAGCTGCCGCAATTACAGTTTGTAAAGCTAGGGAATAAACACCGTAACCAGATTTCGCAAAATATATAGCCACTATACCTGCCGGAACTTGCGAACTTAGATTAATAATCGTCTGCAAACGAATATTTAAAGTTGCAGTTAAAATAGCAGTTTGAACGATAGACAATGAATAAAATACTATAGTTAAACCTGAGATTCTGACAATGTTTACTAAAACTGCTTCATTGAAAAAATCAGCAATAAACGGAGCACATACCCACAATATAGAATAAACAAAAATACCAACAGCAATATTAAAATAGAAAGCTGTAGATAAATCAGAATCATTCCTATCTTGTTTATGAATGAGAGCATTTGCAAAGCCCGAATCAATAAAAACATTTGATAGTGCTATAAAAATAGCTATCATTCCTACCACTCCATAATCATGAGGAGACAACAATCGAGCAAGTATAATACCAATAGCAAAACTAACAATTTGGGTTGACAAACGCTCAACGAAACTCCATACAGTTGCCCCTAAAGGAGTGTTTTTTGTTCTATTTCCCATATTTTTTCATCAATAAATATATTCGTTCAGAAGCACGTCCATCTTCTACAGAACCTATTTTATCCAAAAACTTATTAACTTTATCAAGATATGACTTCTCATCAAAATTAACTATCATTTCTTCTATTAACTCATTTGATTCAATGTTTATAAAAGGAAGTTCTTCCAACGGCATATAAAAACCTCTATTATATTCATTTCTATCTTTCGTATATAAAATACAAGGTCTTCCAGTATACATAAAATCAAACATCGTTGAAGAATAGTCTGTCAGTAACATATCCGCTCCCACTAACAACTCCATTACATCAGGATACATAGAGGCATCAATTGCATTGGGGAACATTCTAGAAACAATTTTCTCATTTTCTTTACACACAAGTCGAGGATGCAATCGTAGGACAAGAGTCCAATCTCCTCCAAATCTACGTTTTACTGTTTCAAGAAGTCTCTTAATATCAATATCATATTTATCGAAACTGTTAGTTGTACCACGGAAAGTTGGAGCATACAATAAAATTTTAGAATTCTCTTCTATTCCTAAATATTTTCTTATTTTATTTCTGTAAAAAGCATCTTTATGTTTAAAGAAAATATCATTTCGAGGCGTACCAGTTTCATAAACAATCCCATTATACCAGAATGATCGTTTATATATATTAGTCATGTATTTGGAATTTGACGTAAACAAATCTATTTTGGCACTGTCGGGTTTAGCATATTTTTCAATAACAGATCCTAGTCCTTCAATATCAGCCTCAATACGTTTTAGAGCTGTACCATGCCACATTTGCAAATATATCTGTCCTTTCGGTTTTACAGGATACTCTTTATGCAACAAACGTTGATTAGAGATGACAAAATGAGAAGATAGCAATATTTTGTAATACGCAATACTTCCAACCTTTACACATCTCTTACACATTTTATAATATTTGCCATAAGATACGGAATCAAAAGCCCAAACTATAATCGCTTTAGGGTCTTTCAATTCTATATAATCAGATAAAGCTTTTGGATTATCACTAAAAGAACGTCCCTGCATACTGAAGAACAAATACATATTCTCATCAAGTCCATTGACACTTTTTTTTGCAATAAACAATTTAAACTCAGAATATTTTCTTTTTAATATCTGTCTTATACCTAGTCCTAATGAAATCATAATATTTATTTATAATTATACCCACCATTAACTTCCAACAAGCAACCATTAACAAAAGGATTGTCTATACAAAAACGAAAAGCATCTACAATCTCATCAATCGTTGCAAAACGATGAATGGCTGTTTTTTTATATATATTTTGCTTTATTTGCTCTGGCTTTTTATTTTGCCATGGGGTTTCCACAAATCCAGGCACAACGGCATTAACTGTCGTACCTGTACCTTCAAACTCTTTTACTAGGTTCTTACAAAGTGCATGTACTGCTGCCTTTGTAACACCATAAGCCAATACCGTTGCATGAGGATTGATTCCCATTTGAGAACCAGTAAACAAAATACGGGAACCAGGAGGAATAATAGAATAGAACTCACGGCACATAATATAGTGAGAATTAACAGCAACTTCCATCATTGCATCCCAATCTGTATCTGTATATTCCTGGAATGACTTACGAATGCTCATACCAGCATTACAATGCAAGCAATCCAAATGAGTTGTCTTACTCTTTACATAGTCTATAAACTTATACACTTCACCTCGTTTAGTTTGATCTATTTTTATCGGTTCAAAATTTACAAGATTTTCTTGAAAATCTGCCCCAACATAAGTTGCAAACACATAATACCCTTTGCCTAAAAGCATTTTGGCTACACCTAGACCCATTCCCGATGTTCCGCCAGTTACTACTGCATATTTCATTTCTTACTGTATTTATATTGTATAGAAGTTTTCTTTTTGCTTAAATTTACCCATAATATCTGCCATGCAGATACTTTCTCTTCGGCGCAAACGAGCTGAAGAGAAACGATGATTAACTATACAAGAAATAAACTCTTGTATTTCGTATCGTAGTCCAAATCCATCCCATTTATAGAAGTACTTTTTGTTCTCATTTTGATTTTCATATCTCAACTCAAAATAGTCAGTTTTCCACCAAGGAGCAGGAACGTATGCATATCCTTTAGTTCCAGAAATGACCAGATTTCCCTCTGTCTTGACACCTAATCCAACCTTAAAAGAACAAATGGCTTTCTCATATTTCAAAACTCCCTTAGTATACATATCCACCCCGTCTTTCATTCGTGTGTAAAAATTCAACGTCTGATAATCAGCACCTAACAATTTGACGATAGGCAATAAAGGATAAGAGCCTAACTCATAAAGAGATCCTCCAGCTTGAGAGGAATCAAATTCACGTAGACCTTTCTTGTCATCCCATAATTTGGATAAAGAAGCTTCAATGTCAACTACATCTCCTATTAAACCAGACTTAATAATTACCATCAAATGATTAAAGGCTGGGCAATGGGCAGTCTTGTTAGCTTCCATCAAGATACAACCTTGTTGCTCAGCGAAATCATATAGTTCCTTTGCTTGATTACCAGCAAGTACCATCGGTGTTTCGCACAAAACATGTTTCTTTGCCTCCAATGCTTTCTTGATATACTCATAATGTGAAAGATGCGGTGTTGCTATATAAACAGCATCAACAGCTTCAAAAAGTTTATCTACATCTGAATATGCCCAAATATCATCATTGTTTTTGGATATATCCATAACAGCGTGTTTGTCGATATCATATGCTGCACAAACATTCACACCACTCACAACACTCGCCTCTGACGGGAAGCGTCTTGCAACACGACCGCATCCAATGATACCAACCTTCACCTCGTCTTGACTCTCTGCCCGAAGCATGGTAGAGGAGATTCCTTCAGTACGAGACAAATAAACTACCTTACAAAACTCGTTGAGGTAATCAAACTTGCCTTCCCAATCTGAACCGATAGCAAAGATATCCACATCATATTTTTGAATATCATCAATCTTCTGTCCAACATAGTCCTCAATAATTATCTGATCTGCAAATCCTGTAGCCTTTACAGCCTCAACACGTTCAAGCACATTGTTGCGAACATTTAATTTTCCTCTATCTCTATCAAAGCTATCATTGGTCACACCAACTATTAAATAGTCCCCCAATTCTTTTGCCCTACGAAGCAAATTGATATGACCTTGATGTAGAAGGTCATAAGTACCATAAGTAATTACTTTTTTCATAATAATTCTTCTTTTTCTTTTACTAGAGTGTCTGTTTAATATCCTTAATACGAGCAGAAACCGTCCAATTAAATATTAACTAGAAACACTAGTTTATAGCATTATAAGCAAAAAAACTATTATTTAAAATACACAACTCGTTAGTTTTTAGTTTATTTACCTATAAATACACTCTACTTGAAATGTGGATATTTAGATAAATCAAGATCTTTATTGATTGTCAACGAATCCAGTATTTGCGAATGAAGCTTTTCTATAATAGGATTATTCATCAATTCCAATATTTTAACTAGTAAACTCCATGCCAACAGCAGAAGACTTGATTACAAATACCTCTCTCAGCAAATTGCCCACCAGATAAGTTTACTTCTTGCGCTTTAATAATTTTTAATGATACATGTTGTCGTAATACTTCTGGTAATCACCAAAGGTTACATTGTCCATCCATTCCTGGTTATCGAGATACCACTTCACGGTCTCCTCGATTCCCTCCTCAAACTGGAGAGATGGCTCCCAACCCAATTCCTTCTGCAACTTTCTAGAGTCGATGGCGTAACGCATATCGTGACCCTTTCTGTCTGTTACATAAGTGATGAGATCCATATCCTCGTCTTCCTTTCTGCCGAGCAATCTATCAACGGTCTTGATAACCACCTCGATGATATCGATGTTCTTCCACTCGTTGAAACCACCGATGTTGTAAGTCTCGGCAATCTTGCCCTTGTGGAAAATCATATCGATGGCACGGGCATGGTCCACTACATACAACCAGTCGCGCACGTTCTCTCCCTTACCATATACTGGCAATGGTTTGCGATGACGGATGTTGTTGATGAACAACGGAATCAACTTCT
>UMHE01082278.1_pt1 | contig 35371 bp, 19 predicted proteins | sample 1965451 | NCBI WGS metagenome assembly UMHE01 (sample SAMEA4836090, study PRJEB28245) | human gut metagenome | biome: gut microbiome; material: fecal sample | place: Denmark | collected 2008 | reverse complement strand
TCACCCAATTTAATTACGTAACTCGTTGATTTTCAATACGCACGATATACTGGCACAAAAAAGTGATGAAGTCAGGTGACTTATTGCTGTATGGTGAAGGGCAAAAGCGCACGTTTAATGCTTTTGCCCTTACAGGGCGCGACTGTTCCAGCACGCGATTACCCAGGGTGTCGCTACGCTTGCCCTGGGCTATGGTCTTCATTGGGTTTTTATTGACATCATCGGCTGCGGCTCAGCAATTCAAGCAAGCTTGATTGCATTCGCCTTGCACGATGATTCAGCCTGCATAGGTAGGGGCAATGGGTTAATGGGTTAGGGGAAAAAGGTTCCCTGGCTTATTGGGATCATTTCTTAGATTTGTATTATTGAAAAATACTTTGTACCTTTGCAGCAACATACTCACCCCGCTTCCCGTTAGAACAGCGCGCTCAGGGTGAGTTATTTTTGTTTATATACGTTTATGCCCCGGATTCCATACACCAAAACCATCAAAACTTTTGATGAACAAATTGAAATACTGAAAAGTCGTGGTTTGCAATTCAATGATGAAATGCGAGCAAAACAATTGCTTCAAAACATAAGCTATTACAGAATGAGTGGATATTGGTATCCGCTTTTAGCTGACAAGCAAAATCACATTTTTAAGTCTGGTGCGTTATTTGAGCAAGCATACTCGATTTACAAATTTGATGCAAAACTTCGTTCTTTGATTCTTTCTGAAATATCGAAAATAGAAGTGGCTGTACGTACGCAAATAGCTTATGTAATGTCACACAATTATGATGGCTTATGGTTTACTGATTCCTCTCTCTTCAAAAATTCTGCAAAGCACGCTAAGACACTTTCAAAAATTGATGAAGAATATTCAAGGAGCGATGAGGATTTTGTTACCGCTTTCAAGGTAAAATACACGGACCACTTTCCTCCAAGTTGGATAATATTGGAAATTACGTCTTTGGGAACTTTGTCACTGCTTTATAGCAACTTGAAAGATGGTGTGAGTAAGCGTACAATTGCACGTTATTTCGGTGTCGCAGATAGCGTAATGGTTTCTTGGCTACATGCTATTACATACATACGCAATATTTGTGCACATCATAGTCGTCTGTGGAATAAGATTTTGGGCATTCGCCCAATTGTTCCAAGGCGAACTACTTATCCTTTTGTTTCTATTCCAAACTCTTCCAATAATAAGGTCTACTATGTATTGTGTTTGATTACGTATTTGCTTGACATCATCAATCCAAGCAATACGTTTAGAGACAAACTTCGAGATTTATTTATTGAATACCCTAATATTGACGTTGTTGCCATGGGATTTCCTTGCAATTGGCAAGACGAACCTTTGTGGAGATAATATTTAACCGCTCAATCATGCTATATTTCTGCTGATTGAGCGGTTTTGATTTTATGTTGTCAAAAACATATCAATAATACATCTCGATATATTGATAAGCCTTTTCAAAGACATCATTATCTTTTATCTGGTATTTTATCTGCGTCCCGATAACGCACTTTCAATGTAAAAATAATTTTGAACACCTACTTACTGATAAAAAATGAGTAATTTTGCAAGCTACATTCACAAACAAAACATAACGCTACATGTCTGTCGAGATAAAGAAAGTAACAACCAAAAGCGAACTCAAACGCTTCATACGCTTCAACTACGAGTTTTACAAGGGCAACCCCTATTCGGTGCCCGACTTGTACGATGATATGCTCAACACCTTCTCACCCAAGAAGAATGCCGCCTTCGAGTTTTGTGAAGCCGACTACTTTCTGGCTCTGCGCGATGGTAAAATAGTGGGCCGCGTGGCTGCTATTATCAACCGTCGTGCCAACGAGACGTGGAACCGCAAGACGGTGCGCTTTGGCTGGATAGACTTTGTTGACGACATGGAGGTGAGCACAGCCCTTATCGACACCGTAAAACAATGGGGCAAGGAGCGCGGCATGACCGAGATAGAAGGCCCCCTTGGCTTTACCGACATGGATGCTGAGGGTATGCTTGTGGAGGGCTTTGACCAGCTATCGACTATGGCCACCATCTACAACTATCCCTACTACCCGCAGCACATGGAACGCCTCGGGCTGAGCAAGAGTGCCGACTGGGTGGAGATGAAGATATATGTGCCCGATGCCATACCCGAAAAGCACCGCCGTATATCGGATATTGTAGCCAAGCGCTATAATCTGCATATCCGCAAGCTCAAGAGTAAGAAAGAGGTGCGACAGAGTGGGGTGGCACATGATATATTCCGCCTTATAAACGATGCCTATACACCACTGTTTGGCTACTCGCGCATGACCGAACGGCAGATAGACCAGTATGTCAAGATGTATGTGCCGGTGCTCGACTTGCGCATGGTGAGCATAGTGGAGAATGAGCAGAACGAGATAGTGGCCGTGGGCATATCGATGGCCTCGCTGTCGCGTGCGCTGCAAAAGGCTAAGGGCCGCTTGTTGCCCTTTGGGTGGTACCACCTGCTTAAAGCCTTGATGTGGAAACGCCCCAAAGTGCTCGACTTGTTGCTCGTGGCTGTGCGTCCCGACTACCAGGGCAAGGGTGTGAATGCACTGCTATTTACCGACCTTATTCCCGTTTACAAGGAATTGGGTTTTGAATATGCCGAGAGTAACCCCGAACTCGAAATGAACGAGAAGGTGCAGAACCAATGGCAGTATTTCAAAACGGAACAACACAAGCGCCGCCGCTGTTTCAAAGCGGACATTTGATGGGGCGTGACAGGGGTAGTGGGTTAGTAGGTTAACGGGTTAACAGGTTAACAGGTTAACAGGTCTACCATAAACACAACAAGACAATGGAGAACGAGAATACTTCGACCGTCGTTTATGACGAGAGCAAAATACGACATCTTGAGGATACCGAGCACATACGTACGCGCCCCGGCATGTACATTGGTCGCTTGGGCGATGGCTCGCATGCCGAAGATGGTATATATGTGCTGCTCAAGGAGAGTATAGACAATAGTATTGACGAGTTTAACGAGGGGTTTGGCAAACGCATTGAGGTGAACATACACGACAACCTCACTGCCGAAATACGCGACTATGGTCGTGGCATACCCCTTGGTGCCTTGGTAGATGCTGTGTCGAAACTCAACACGGGCGGCAAGTACGACACCGCAGTGTTTACCGCCTCGGTGGGTATGAATGGTGTGGGCTTGAAGGCTGTCAATGCCCTGTCGAGCCGCTTTATTGCACGCAGTGTGCGCGATGGCCAGATGCACGAGGCCATATTTGAGAAAGGTGTGCTCGTGAGCGACGAACAAGGCCCTTGCGAGGAGGAAAACGGCACTTACATATTTTTTGAGCCAGACAGCACGCTGTTTCAGCACTACCGCTTCCATGGTGAATTTGTTGAGAATATGCTCCGCAACTATACCTACCTCAACACCGGACTTGCCATCTTTTACAACGGGCGGCGCATATTGAGCCGCAACGGACTTGAGGACTTGCTCAACGACAACATGACTGCGCCAGGTCTGTACCCCATCGTACACCTGACAGGGCCTAACATCGACATAGCCTTTACCCACACTTCGCAGTATGGCGAGGAGTATTACTCGTTTGTTAACGGACAGCATACCACCCAGGGCGGTACGCACCAAAGTGCCTTTAAGGAGCACATAGCCAAGGCCATAAAGGAGTATTTCGGCAAGAACTACGATGTGCAGGACGTGCGCAACGGTTTGGTGGCCGCCATAGCCATACGTGTGATAGAGCCATTGTTTGAGAGTCAGACAAAAATCAAGCTCGGCTCGCTCACCATGGCCCCCGACAAGGACTCGAACGGGAAACCCTTCCCGCTGTCGGGCGTGAGCGTGAACAAGTTTGTGGGCGACTTTATAAAGGAGAATGTAGATAACTTCCTGCACAAGCACACCGATGTGGCCGAGGTTATCAAACAAAAGATAGAGGAGAGCGAGAAGGAGCGCAAGGCCATAGCCGGTGTGACCAAATTGGCACGCGAGCGCGCCAAAAAGGCCAACCTGCACAACCGCAAGTTGCGCGACTGCCGCATACACCTTAACGACCCCGCTCCAAAGTCGCGCAAAAAGGGCGACGACGACCAGGAAGACCCGCGGCAAGAGTCGTCCATATTCATTACCGAGGGTGACTCGGCCAGCGGCTCTATAACCAAAACGCGTAATGCGCAGACACAAGCCGTGTTCTCGCTGCGCGGCAAGCCGCTCAACTGTTATGGTCTGACTAAAAAGGTGGTGTACGAAAACGAGGAGTTCAACCTGTTGCAAGCAGCCCTCAACATAGAGGACGGACTCGACGGGCTGCGCTACAACAAGGTGATTGTGGCCACTGATGCCGATGTGGACGGTATGCACATCAGACTGCTCATTATCACTTTCTTCCTGCAGTTCTTCCCCGACCTTATCAAGAAGGGCCACGTGTACATACTGCAAACGCCCCTCTTCCGCGTGCGTAACAAAAAGAAGAAGGTGCGCGGGGCAAACAAGCCCAAAACGGTGACCGATGCCAGCGCAGGGGCTGCCATACTGAAAAAGACGCAGGTGAGCGACCGCTCAGAGTATGAAACCATTTATTGCTACAGCGACGAGGAGCGTCTGGCAGCTATCGAAAAGCTCAGTCCGAACCCCGAAATAACCCGTTTCAAAGGTCTGGGTGAGATAGACCCCGACGAGTTCAAAAACTTTATAGGTCCCGACATGCGCCTCGACCCCGTTACGCTGCACAAGAGCGACAATGTGGGCAAGCTGCTCGAGTACTATATGGGTAAAAACACCATGGAGCGCCAAGGCTTTATAATAGACAACCTGGTGGTTGAGGAAGACTTGGCCGACGAAGATACCAACGACTTATGAAAGTAGCTATATTCCCTGGCTCGTTCGACCCCTTTACGGTGGGACATGCCAGCATAGTGGAGCGCGGGTTGCCCATGTTCGACCGCATCGTGATAGGGGTGGGCGTGAACGATAAAAAACGCTCGTTCTATGACCCCGAACAGCGTGTGGAGGCCATACGCCGCGTGTATGCCAATGAGCCGCGCATCAAGGTGGTGGCTTATAACGACTTGACCATCGACCTCGTGCGGCGCGAGGGCGCACAATTCATATTGCGCGGCTTGCGCTCTGTAAAGGACTTTGAGTATGAACGCGACATTGCTGCCATGAACAAACGCCTGGCGGGCGTCGAAACCGTCATGCTCTTTACCGAAGCACATTATTCCGACATATCGTCGAGCGTGGTGCGCGAACTTATTGCCTATGGCAAGGACGTGAGCGCATTTTTGCCGCAGCCGGCACAAACCGAAACCAACTTACTGAAATGAAACATATTTATCTGCTTTTAGCCATCTTGCTCACACTGCCCGCCTGCGCACAATCGCGCTTTGGCGATGTGGACTTTGAGCAAATCAAAAAACTGCAAATGGCACAGGTGGCCATCACCAGTCTCTACGTTGACAGTGTGGACCAAAAGAAACTGGCCGAGGACGCCATTAACGGCATGCTCAGCAAACTCGACCCGCACTCGTCGTACACCAATGCCAAGGACACCAAAAAGCTGAACGAACCGCTCAGTGGCAACTTTGAGGGCATCGGCGTGAGCTTTAACATGGTGAAGGATACCCTCGTGGTGTTGCAGGTTATAAGCAAAGGCCCTTGCGAGCGTGCGGGGGTGCTGGCCGGCGACCGCATCATTGCCGTTAATGGCGTGACCATAGCCGGTGTGAAGATGGACCGCGACAGCATCATGACCAAACTGCGCGGGCCGAAGGGCACCGTTGCCAACCTTGACATTGTGCGCCGTGGCACAAACAGTGTGCTGCACTTTAAGGTGGTGCGCGACAAGATACCCGTCAACACGGTTGATGCTGCTTACATGATAACGCCTACTGCCGGCTACATACACCTTGACAGTTTCGGTGCCACATCGGGCAAGGAGGTGCACGACAAGATAGCCGAACTGCGGAAGCAGGGCATGAAGGACCTCATTCTTGACCTCGGCATGAATGGCGGTGGCTACCTTAACGCAGCGCAGGAGGTGGCCAGTGAGTTTCTGCCCAATGGCTCGATGATAGTGTATACCGACGGCCGCGTGATGCCGCGTCAGGAATTGCGCTCAGAGGGCAACGGACTGATGCAGACTGAGGGCCGCGTGGTCATACTCGTTGACGAGTTTACCGCCTCGGCAGCCGAAATTGTGAGCGGTGCCGTACAGGATCACGACCGTGGCACCATCATTGGCCGACGCACATTTGGCAAGGGACTCGTACAGCGCCCCATCGACCTGCCCGACGGTTCGATGATACGCCTCACCGTGTCGCACTATTACACGCCCTCGGGCCGCTGCATTCAAAAGCCCTATACCAAGGGCGAGAAGAGTGAGTACGACCAGGACCTTGAAAAGCGCTACACCCGTGGCGAGTTGACTTGCATTGACAGCATACACCTTGACTCGGCCAAGGTGTACAAAACCCTGGTAAAGGGTCGTACCGTGTATGGTGGCGGTGGCATTATGCCCGACATATTTGTACCGCTCGACACAACCACTTACACGCCCTACTACCGCGCGCTGCGCCGCTACAACCTCATTAACGAGTGGACACTGCGCTATGTGGACGACCACCGCAAGGAGTTGAAGCGCAAATACCGCAAGTTTGAGGATTTTGACAAGAACTTTGAGGTGCCCGCCTCACTCACCGATTCTATCATGGCCGAGGGCAAGCGCAAAAAGGTGGAGCCTAAGGACGACAAGGAGCGCGAGTCGGCACTCAAGGATTTGCAGTTTACGCTCAAAACCACCATTGCCTACGACCTCTGGGACCGCAATGAGTACTTCCGCCTGGTGAACAAGCGCAGCGATATTGTAAAGCGTGCACTCCAGTTCTTGAGCGAGGGCAAGTAAGGTCAGAACAGACACAAAACGCAGGCACTAAACGCAAGCACCCAACGCAAGTGCCAAGCACTAACACCCAACGCAAGTACCCAACGCAAGTGCCAAATGTAAGTGCCAAACGCTAACACCCAACGCAAGCACTAATGGGGGCGACGCGTCTCGCGTCGGGAAAATTAAAGCAAAGGCTCACAGGTAGTAGTGAAATTAGTACTATCTGTGAGCCTTTATTTAGTGCTATTTTTCCCGACGCGAGACGCGTCGCCCCCATTAGTGCTTGCGCTTAGTGTTAGCGTTTGATGCTTGCGTTTTGTGCGAGTTTTGTGCTCACGGAAGGGCGTGTACCCCACATTTACGTCCACTTTTGTCTGTACACTGCACTTTTTATGCGCCAAAATTTGGTTGTTCGGAAAACTTGTTGTACTTTTGCACTGCAAAGAGCAGAAATGCCCTTTTGTGGATGTTCCATGGTGTAATGGCAGCACTAGAGTTTTTGGTTCTCTCAGTCCCCGTTCGAATCGGAGTGGAACAACTTCCCCTTCCCCCAGAGTCTTGCAGTCTTTCCCTGCTTGCAAGGCTCTTTTTCCTCAGCAGTGTCTATACGACACTGCTTTTTTGTGTATGTGCGCAAGGGTGTGGATAGGAACTCTATGGTATATAACTCTCTGCATTTCTGTTTGTTCTTATTGCGCATTAATGGTTGCTTGTTTTGTAAGTTAACGACTTGCGGCTGATGTTTTTTTGGTGAAGTAGTATAAACTCTGGTTAATGTAGCCGAATAGATGTATTAGTGTGGAGATTTTCCTTATATTCGCATCGTCAAACACTATTAGAATGTTAGCTATGAGATACGGCAAGAACTTTATTTATATTGTATTTGTAATAGTCCTGTTGGTGGTAGCTTGTGATACTGAGCCTCATACCGCAACCATCACCATGAATGATGGGAATGAGATAACTATCAAAAATCTGAATGTAACTTACTATAGCAGCGAGGCGCAATTTGAGCAATCTTTCTTCGCAACAGGAGAACTTCCTATTCAAGTTGGAAGTAAGGAAGTCATTAACTATAAAGAAGGTGAATCTTACACAATAAGTAAAGTCACACAAACTTTTAATACAACGTGGAAAATTGCACGCTTTGGTGAATGGGCTTCAAAGTATGGCTTAAAGTCTAATAGGAACTATTATGTTTCAACAAAGGTCTACACTCTGAATGTAGTTACGCCTCCGAGTGGTCTCATGATTTTCCCTAAATTTTACAAGGGAAATATGGGATATCCCTCCATGGGAGGCGATATCAAAACATTTGATGTGATTCGGAGTGAAGCGGATCCCAGTGTAACGACTTTTATTACCTATACAAGGTTTGTTGGATATGATGATAATAAGAACAGAGTAGACATTAGTATACCACAAATAAAAGACACAATAAAATGGAGGTTTTTAATTCAAACAGATGTCTGGGACTGATGGAACATCATGCTCTGCTGCATTTGGCTCTGCCTTGTTATTGTAATTGTTTCCCTCAAAAAAAGTCGGCATTTGCTTTGCCTTTCTCATAGTAAAGCGTAACTTTGCACCCGAAAACAAAAGTTAGGGGCGTAGCCCAGTTGGTTTAGAGCGCTGCAGTCACATTGCAGAGGTCATCGGTTCGAGCCCGATCGTCCCTACTAACTAAGTTTTATTAGCGAAACAACAGAGGACAGATTTGGCTGCTTGCAACCTCTCAAAAACAATGCTAAAACTCGTGATGTGTGGCTGCGGGTTGCGCAATGGGCGCACATGGGCTACAAACGCTGGCGCACACACCTCGCGAATTGCAAAACATTTTAGCTGAGTTCTGCCTTGCCTGTTTCCGTTATGCGAAAGCAGGCTGTTTTGTGTTTTAACTATTTATTCTCACACAATATCATGGGATATTTATTTACGTCCGAATCGGTGTCGGAAGGACACCCCGACAAGGTGGCAGACCAAATATCTGACGCCGTGCTTGATCAGTTGCTGGCATACGACCCCAACTCGAAAGTAGCTTGCGAAACGCTCGTGACCACTGGACAGGTGGTTGTGGCAGGAGAAGTAAAGACCGAAGCCTACGTTGACTTGCAGAACGTGGTGCGCCACACCATTGCACGTATTGGCTACACCAAGGCTGAATACAAGTTTGAGGCAGAGAGCTGTGGCATACTCAGCGCCATTCATGAGCAGAGTGCCGACATCAACCGCGGTGTGGACCGCAAAGATGCCGACAACAACATCGACCGCAAGGCACAAGGTGCCGGCGACCAGGGCATGATGTTTGGTTATGCCAATAACGAAACTGACACTTACATGCCGCTGCCGCTCTCGCTGGCCCACGACATCGTGTATGTGCTGGCCGAAATACGCCGCGAGGGCAAGGTGATGACCTACTTGCGTCCCGACTCAAAGAGCCAGGTGACTGTAGAATATGACGACAACAATGTGGCACAACGCATCGACACCATTGTGGTGAGCACCCAGCACGACGAGTTTATCAGTGCTGCTGATGCTGGTTCGCAAGAGGAGGCCGACCGCCAAATGCAGGCGCGCATACAAAAAGACGTGGAAGAGATACTCATCCCGCGTGTGATAGACGAGCGTGTTCATACTCCCGAAATTAAAGCACTTTTCCACAAGGGTAACATCAAATACTACGTCAATCCCACGGGCAAGTTTGTGATTGGCGGTCCTCATGGCGACACGGGCCTTACGGGTCGCAAAATTATTGTAGACACCTATGGCGGCAAGGGTGCGCACGGCGGTGGAGCCTTCTCAGGCAAAGACCCCTCGAAGGTAGACCGCTCGGCAGCATACGCTGCACGACACATTGCCAAAAATATGGTGGCTGCCGGCGTGGCCGACGAAATGCTCGTACAGCTGAGCTATGCCATTGGCAAGGCAGAGCCTATATCAATATATGTGGACACTTATGGACGCAGCCATGTAAACAAGACCGATGGCGAGATAGCCCAAATCATTGGCAAAATGTTCGATTTGCGTCCGGCAGCCATTGAAGAGGACCTCAAGTTGCGCCAGCCCATTTACGAAGAGACTGCAAGCTATGGCCATGTGGGACGTACCCCCGAACTGGTGAGCAAAACCTTTAACGAGGGCAAGGCTGACGAAAAGACCATGCAGGTGGAACTCTTCACTTGGGAAAAACTCGACAAGGTGGACGAGATTAAGAAAGAATTTGGATTGTAAGTAGGTGTTCAAAATTAGTTGATATGAATTGGTGCAGTATTTCGTTCAGAAACAGAGGTTGAAGAGGGAGCGTAGCGGGCTACGTGACCGATGAAACCTATGTTTATGGGCGAAAGAATGCGCCAAGGCATATCGACTAATTCTGAACATGGTTATATAAACTAATTTTGAATACCTACTTAATGCAAATTACAGTATATAGCGCATCAAGCGGCCAAGTGCCGCAGACGTATATAAAGGCGGCCCGCGAACTGGGCCGCCTTATTGCCTTGGGCGGCCACACACTGGTGAATGGTGCGGGCCGCACAGGACTGATGGGGGCTTGTGCCGACGCTTGCCTCGCCAATGGCGGCAAGGCAGTGGGCGTAATACCTCAATTTATGATAGACCAAGGGTGGCAGCACACGGGCATGACACGTCTGGAGGTGACGCCCGACATGCACCGCCGCAAGGAGCTCATGGCCGAAATGAGCGATGCCTGCATTGCCCTGCCGGGTGGGGTAGGCACGCTTGAGGAACTGCTCGAAATCATTACGTGGAAGCAGCTCGGCCTGTATCTCAAACCCATAGTGGTGCTCAACACCGGGGGGTATTACGACTCCTTGTTGCAACAGTTGCAGCGTGCCGTCGACGAGCAATTTATGCGCAGCCAGCACGCCGCCATCTGGCAAGTGGCCGCCACACCGGCCGAAGCCCTGCAGCTGGCACAGACTACACCGCTGTGGGACAAGTCGGTGCGCAAGTTTGCTGCCATGTAAGCAGGCTCCCAAACACCTCTCATGGGTTAACGCTGCACCAAATCATGCCAGCTAAATTCGAGCACCTGCTTAGCGCATATTTAGCTTGTATCCATACATTTGCACATCACTCATAGCATGCCAAAAATAACAACAACCGACTCGTTGGTGACACACACCGACATGGAATCCGCTCTTGAGGTTGAGAGCGGGCAGGGTAGTGTGCGCAAATACCAGCCCCGGCATAAAAAAGAAGTTCCGGCAGACACCCTGCCGCCCGACCCGCGACAGATGCGCCCGTTGCCAGCAGGACAGCCGCTCGAAATGAAGCCCGTTGCGCTTGAAAGCGACTATTGGGAGCACGCGCTCACCTATATGCCCAAGAATGCGTTTGTGCAACAACTCGACAGCGTGGCGGGCGTAAAAAAGAACTCGCTCGTGGGCTTGAAAACATCGGGCATAGCGGGCGACCCCGTGCCCTATCTGTTTCGCACCGACAGCTTTGTAACCATTGTGCTGATGGTGAGCTTCTTCCTCGTGGTGTGGGTTATTTCGCGTTCGCGTCATTACCTGCGCCATCAGGTGAAGGACTTCTTTCATCACCGTCAGCGCGAAAATCTGTTTGCCGAGCGCACGCAGACCGAAATGCGCGGGCAGCTGTTCCTTATCTTCCAAACCTGCTTTGTGTTAGGCATTCTGTTCTTCGACTACACGCAGGATTACCAGGCGCAGGTGTTCAACCAACTCTCGCCCTACAAGGTGCTGGGCGTGAGCGTGGGGCTGTGCTGTGTGTACTTCCTGCTCAAAATGGCAGTTTACGCCTTTGTCAACCACATCTTTTTCGAACGCAAGCAAAACGAGCAATGGGCAGAGTCGTACATGCTGTGTGTGCTCGGACTTGGTCTTGCCTTGCTGCCAGTGGCATTGTTGGTGGTGTATTTCGACCTTAGTATGCATAATATGTTTATGAGCTTCTTTTGCATACTCGTAATTGACAAAATGCTGCTGTTGTACAAGTGCTCACGCATATTTTTCAGTTACACACTGGGCTGGGTGCATCTTTTTTTGTACTTTTGCACCCTTGAAATAGCACCCCTATTCATATTGTTCCGCGCACTGATTTATGCGTGCAACTTTCTGTTAACAATTAACTAATTAACGATACAAAATCCGCGGTCTTGAGCGGCCGCTATGCTGAACTAAAAAGTAGTCATGATCAAGAAGATTCTTGTTTCGCAGCCGAAACCTACTTCCGAAAAATCTCCCTACTTCGAGATTGCAAACAAAGAACACGTGGAATTTACTTTCCACCCCTTTATAAAGGTCGAAGGCCTCACCGCGCGTGAGTTCCGCCAGCAAAAAATTCAAATTCTCGACCACTCGGCCATTGTGTTCACCTCACGCCACTCTGTGGACTTTTTCTTCACTCTCTGCAAGGAGATGCGTGTAGCTTTGCCCGAGGATATGAAATATTTCGGATTGTCGGAGGCTATTGCCCTTTACATTCAAAAGTATGTTCAGTATCGCAAGCGCAAGGTGTTCTTTGGCAGCACAGGTCGTTGGCCCGAGCTGGTGACGGTAATGGCCAAACACAAGACGGAAAATTACCTTGTGCCATTGTCGGACGTGCACAACGACGATGTGGCCCGTATGCTCGATGAGAAAAAGCTCAAGCACACCGAATGCGTGATGTATCGTACCGTGACCAACGATTTTCCCAAGGACAAGGATTTTGACTTTGACATGATCGTGCTCTTTACCCCTGCCGGTGTGAAGTCGTTGCTTGAGAACTTCCCCGACATCAAACAGGGCGACAAGCGCCTGGCCTGCTTTGGCGGTGTAACAAAAACGGCTATCGAGGAGGCTGGCTTGCGCTGCGACCTCTTTGCCCCCACGCCTCAGGCACGCTCAATGACGGCTGCCATTGAGATATATCTCGAAGAGAACAAGAAGTAATATACTACACACGGTATAACAACACATATACAACAAAAGGCATGACTTCACAACAGCCCCGAAGGGCGAGTGGGCTCATGCCTTTTTGAGCTTGTACGAACCATCACGTGTGGTCCGGCGGCGCACACGGCGCGCAGTGACTTACAAATGAATGAATATGGCTATTATGACAAAACGTTTTACCTTTCGCAAACCCGAGCACTTGTGTTTGAAAACCGAGATTGACGCCCTGTTCACCGCAGGCAGCCGCTCAATGAGCGTTTATCCCCTGCGTGTGACATACCGCGTGTTGCCCTATGCCGGCAGCGGTCCGCAGGCCAAAGTGCTGCTCAGCGTGTCGAAGCGCCACTTCAAGCATGCCGTAGACCGCAATCGCGCCAAGCGCCAGCTGCGTGAGGCATATCGTCTGCAAAAACACGAACTTGTCGAGGCATTGCCCAACGACAAGGCGCTGCACATAGCCTTTATATGGTTGTCTGACCGCCCTGTGCCATCGCACATTGTGAGTGCCCGCATGGAGGTGGCGCTACGCCGAATAAGGGAAAACATTGCATTGTCATGATAACACGCTTGCTCATATTGCCCATACGCTTCTATCAGCGTTATATTTCGCCCATGCTGCCGCCAGCTTGCCGCTTTACGCCCACTTGTTCGCAGTATGCTGTTGAGGCGTTGCAAAAGTACGGGCCATTGAAGGGCTTGTATCTGGCTGTCAAACGCATATTGCGTTGCCACCCCTGGGGCGGCAGTGGTTACGACCCCGTGCCATAATTGTGGCATAGTCCGTGCAAAATAGGTGTCAAAACGAGACCGCTTTTGGGGTTTCTTATAGAAAGCTATCACCAAACGCTACCAATAAACGCAAGCATCAAACGCAAGCATAAAACGCAACCTCTAATGGGGGCAACGCGTCTCGCGTCGGGAAAATGCCATGTTCATACACTAAATAAAGGCTCACAGACAGCACTAATTACACGCCTGTCTGTGAGCCTTTGCTTTAATATTGTCCAGTAAAAGTCTAAAGCATTACTATGTGCTTTAGACTTTACTGGACAGCAATAATTTAGTGTATAAACACGGCCCTATAACGAATCGTGTGGGTAAGTCCACGTAAATCATTATCTTTGCAGCATGGATAGCAAGGAAATCTTTACATCAGCATTGGGACTTCAATCTCCCTGGAGCGTTAGTCGTGCCGAGTTTCAAACGAATGAAAGCGGCACTAAAGAACTGCATTTATGGATTTCCTTCGAGAGCGGTTTCCTCTTTACAGCTCCTGATGGCAGCCAATCTACAGCCTACGATACTTTGGATAAGACTTGGCGTCACCTCAACTTCTTCCAACATCACTGCTACATTCACTGCAATGTACCTCGCGTTAGATATGGTAAGAAGCAAATTGCAATGGTCAGTGTGCCTTGGGCTAGACCTAATAGTGGTTTTACCTTGCTATTCGAAGCTTACTCAATGTTACTTATAGAGGAGGAAATGCCTGTTTCCTCTGTATCAAAAGTTACTCAAGCTACAGCTCCAAGAATCTGGCGTGTTTTCAAATACTGGGTAAATGAGGCCTATGAGCGCTCAGATTGGTCTGAAGTCAGACGTATAGGTGTTGACAAAACATCTAGACGTAAAGGCCATTGCTATATCACCCAATTTGTAGACTTGGACACGCGCCGTACTCTATTTACTGTAGAGGGTAAAGATGCCGAAACTTTTGGCGCATTCAAGACTGAGTTACAGCGCAAAGGAGGCGATCCTGCTCAGATTAAATTGATAAGCATGGATATGTCTTCTGCCTTTATCTGTGGACGTAATGAGTACTTCCCAAATGCTGAGATAGTATTTGATAAGTTCCACTTGGTACAGTACCTTAACCAGGCTTTGGATGAAGTAAGAAAGGCGGAACATAAGAATAGTGACTTGCTAAAATGCGAGCGATTTACATTCCTAAGAAATCCCTCTAGACTCAGCCGGGAGAAGCTACACAAACTTGATAAAATGCTCATCTCTTACCCAAATATAGGGGAGGCCTACGGCCTAAGAGAAGGGTTTATGGATACATATCTTGTTTCTGATACAGAAGAAGCTAAGGGCTACTTGGCTTTTTGGTGCGATGTTGCTATCGACGCCAAGTTAGAGCCATTCCGAAAGTTCGTAAACACCATCAAAGCACATTGGTCAGGCATCGTCTCTTATTTTGAGAACAGAGGCGTAACCAATGGTGTGCTAGAAGGTATAAACTCTAAAATTCAACTGGCCAAAAGAAGAGCGAGGGGATACAGAGACGTAGACAATTTTATCAGAATGATCTACTACATGTCTGGTAAACTAGACATGGCTTACCCACACGATTCGTTATAGGGCCATATTCATATCATTCATAACTGTCTGGAAATCAGTTGTAAAGTTACGAATTTTCTCCACTTGGTCAACTTCTAAACCAATTAAAATGCCTGATTATCAGGCTATTTCATTCAATTCAAAATTAACGAACCATTATTCAAATGAAGCACTTATTATTTATACTTCTTTTGATTTTTACATTCAATCCAGCTTCAGCCCAACAACTGGTTTTTGGGTCTGTGCGCGACGGTTTTCTAAAGATTCCGCTTGCGGAAGCAAGGATTACATTGCTGACGACGGACAGCGTAGTGGTGCAGGATTCGATCAAAGTTACTTTGCGCAAGCGAAACGGCGAACGCTGGGGAAATGCAGAATTCCGACTGCAGCTCCCCAAGAATACTTGTACCTATCTGATTCGTGCGACGCTTGATGGCTATGAAGATGCCTGGCAAACGCTTTCTGTCAAAGCGGAAATAGACGACCCTTGGGGACTGGACAGCCCCCTGGAACTTCGTCGCATTCGCGAAAAAACCTTCGGCGAGGCCACCGTCACAGCGACACGACTCAAAATGTACTATAAGGGCGATACATTGATTTACGATGCATCGGCTTTCAAGATGCCCGACGGCTCTATGCTCGATGACCTGATTCGACAAATGCCCGGTGTAACGATGAACGATGAAGGCGAAATCTTTGTCAATGGACGAAAAGTGGACGAACTGCTTCTTGGGTCGCGTTCCTTCTTTGGCGGAAACAATAAGGTTTTGCTCGACAACCTTCCTTATTACACGGTAAAAAATTTGAAAGTCTATGAGAAAGAAAGCGATCGTAATGTCGCTGTGGGTTACGAAATGGAAAAGAAGAAGTATGTCATGGACGTCAACCTCAAGGATGCCTATCGCAACGGCTACATCGGCAATGTCGAAGCGGCAGGAGGCACGAAGGAGCGCTGGCTTAGCCGTGGATTCCTCTTGGGCTATACCGATAAGTTTAGATTCACGCTCTTGGCCAATGCCAACAATGTCAATGAGAAACGACATATTGGCGAGAGCGGTGGATGGAAGCCGGAACAAATGCCGCGTTCGCTACTTACGACGAAAAGTGTGGCAGGTGAAATGGACTATCAGTCGAAAGACGGCAATGTAAAGGAAAACTTTATGATTGACGTCCTCTCGTCGAAGGACTTTGCTGAAACCCGGCAACGTCGTGAGCTGTTCATGGACGGAAGTACGCCGTATGCTACGTTTATAGCTTCGAATGTGGCGCGCGCCAATCGGCTCTTGGCAAAGAACAGCATAGTATTGAAAGTTCCGAACAAATTTTATGGCGACCTTGGTGTCGAGTTTGAATATAAGAAATACCGGGGCCAAAGCGAGGACCTTTCCGAGGACTTCCTTGACAGCCTTAATACCCGTTTACGCAGCTCGGGCTATAATAAGGGTCATTCCTATCGTGTTAGTGTGGGGGGCTTTCTTTCTTCTCGTAAGGAGGGGCCACTCCGTTCCTTATGTGGTTTCTATGGCTTCAAACATAGCGATAATAAAAACGAGACAGCACGAGGCTTCATGACCGAACAGTTTGTTCAACCCTCTACGACCACACAGTATAATGCAAACGACTATCGACAAAAAGAGACGCTTGGCAACCTGCATTTGCTTTGGAATTGTGAACGAGGAAAGAATCTTGGACTGTGGCTTCAAGACCGCACGGAATATTCCAAGAAGTACAATCGCGACGCTCTCTATCACCCCGACACGCTTTCGCTGCCCTCACAGCTGGATGCACTGTTGGCCATAACCGATGTGCGGAACTCTTATGAAAGTGATTATCGTAAATTTTACAATGTGCCGACAGTTTCGCTGAAATGGAGAAAGTATCTTCCTGGGGCATATTTGAAGATGGAGTACCTTGCTTGGGATTTGAATTTTTCCAGTGTCATTAGCTCCGAACGTTTGTCCTATATGCGTAACAATACGACACAAGATAAGAAGCGCACAAGTTACGAATTTATTCCTTCTTTCAACTTTAAGATTCTTCCTACAAAAAAGCCGGGTGAACAGTTGAGCTTCAATTTGATGTACCAACAAGGCATAGCCTCCATGTTCGACCTTCTAGACTATGTCGACGACGCCATGCCGCAGGTAGTAAAGCTAGGCAATCCTCGCTTGAAGGGTACCGCCTCCACGACGCTGAGTATTCGGTTTACCGACTGGGAAAGCAAACATAAAGGACAGTCATACCATCTTCAAGGCAACTTCAACTACTATCACCGCCAAGTGGCCCAGTCTGTGGTGTTCAATCCCGACAATTCGCAGTACACCTATCAACCCAAGAATGTGAGCGGCGCCTATCATGCTTCAGCTCAATTCGACTTCACGCGTTTCCTTGACAAGCGGCAACGCTGGTCTTGGCAAACCACACTCAATGCCGACTATAATCATTCCGTTGACCATGTATTGCAAGCCGGCATGACTGAGAGTTCCCCCAATGCGGTGAATACGCTGACGCTTCATGATGGCCTTTGGTTCCAATATCAGCATCAGGATCTCAGCCTCAGGGCTACCGGCGACATTCGCTGGCGTCATTCCGAAGGAAAGATGCGCGACTTCATGACGCTCAATGCCTACGACTATCAGTATGGACTTGCGGCACGCTACACCCTCCCCGCCCTAAAGACCACACTGTCTGTGGATGGAAACATGTATAGTCGTCGCGGTTATGGCAGTAAGACACTTAATACGGACGATTTCGTACTCAATGCTTCCATTAGTCAACCTTTCTTGAAGGGAAAACTGATTGCGAGCATCGAAGCGTTTGACCTGCTCCATCAACTGTCATCCACTCAGTATGCTATCAATGCGCAGGGGCGTACGGAAACATGGAATCGCAGCCTTCCCAACTACATCATGTTCCATGTCGTCTATCACTTTAGCCGGAATCCACAAAAATAATTCAAGCATGTCCCTCAAAGTTTTTCCCCACTATCCGCAGCAAGAGTCTGCCGACTGCGGTCCCTCTTGCCTGCGGATGATAGCAAAATACTATGGCAAGGCCTATTCTGCTGAGATGTTGCGAAAACGATGCTTCATCTCTAGGGAAGGCGTGTCAATGCTTGGTATCAGTGATGCGGCAGAGTCAATTGGTTTTCGAACAGTGGGTGTTCAAATATCCTTCAAGCAACTTGTTGAAGATGCCCTGTTTCCTTGTATCCTCCATTGGAATCAAAATCATTTCGTGGTATGCTATGGGGTGGCCAAACAAAGACGACATGGCAAGACGCATTACAAGATACGTATCTCTGACTCTGCTACTCAGCGAGTAACATTGACCAGAGAAGAATTTGAAAAATGCTGGCTCAGCTCAAGAAATAGTCAAGATGAAACAGGTGTGGCGCTGCTGCTTGAACCTGGCCCCAACTTTGGCTCTGTCGAAGACGAATATGAGCCTGCGAAAAAGAGTATCTTCTCCTTCGCCCAATATCTGCTGCCCTTCAAATCACTTGGCCTGCAACTTGTCTTTGGCTTAATCGCCGGTAGTATCATTCAACTTATCCTCCCCTTCCTTTCACAGGCAATGGTAGATAAAGGCATCAATGGAAAGAATCTGAATCTGATCACGTTGATACTTATTGCGCAACTCTCGCTCTTCGTTGCGCAGTTGTTGAACACATCATTTCTCGCGGGACGGGGCTGCTGAAAATGCCCCCCCGCGAGACGCGTCGCCCCCATTAGAGGTAGCGTTTTATAGTAGCATTTTGTAGTAGCGTTTGGTGCTTGCGTTTGGTGCTTGCGTTTAGTGATAGCGTTTCGTGTTAGTGTTTGGTGATAGCGTTTTGTAGTAGCGTTTAGTGCTTGCGTTTCTTTGCAGCGCGTTTGTGGCGTCCCCCCTCCAATGATTTGAATTTGTTGATTTTGTCTGCACCCTGCACTTTTTGCATGCACTGCGTTGATAATCAAAGCGTTACAGAGTGTAGGTATACCTGCACTCTGCCTACACACTTGCACTTTGCCTACACTACACACTTACACTCTACACTACACACTTACCCTCTGCACTACCCAGGTACTGAGTAGCTCACCTTTAGTAGCTTTGCCAACTGATGCAAAACGAGGCAACTATGTCTGCCTACAATAGTGTGCGTGGCAAGATGGTAGTCGCACCGTGGCTGTCCTGTTACGGGGGAGAGAAATTTCAGTTGGAGCAACCGGCACGCCTGCCGCCCAATGCAGACAACGCTAACATTCATAAGTGAACGCGCGACCAGGCATGGCCGAAGCACAATTATACTTATATCTTTACACGTATTTGTGTAAAAAACGTGCGTATTTATGCCAGTATGTAAATGTGCAAGCAGGTGTAGACAAAGTGTCAGCGAGTGCAAGTAAGTGTAGATAAAATGCAAGTGAGTGCAAGTAAGTGTAGATAAAGTGTAAGAAGTGCAGACAAAAGTGCAAGCGAGTGCAAGTAAGTGAAGACAAAATGCAAGCGAGTGCAAGTAAGTGTAGATAAAGTGTAAGAAGTGCAGACAATAGTGCAAACAAGTGCAAGTAAGTGTAGAAAGATTGTAGGCAAGTGCAGGTAGCGTGCAGGCAAAATGCAGACTTACCTACACTCTGTAACGCATTGATAATCAGTGCAGTGCAGGTAAAAAGTGCAAGGTGCAGACAAAATGACAAAAAACTGTCATGGGGCCGTTTCTTCACCCCATAACCTCGCTGCCCGTCAAGTAAGCGTAGAGCGTGCGCGGGTCGGTAAGCCCCATTTTGCGGGCCACTTGTTGTTTCTTTTTCTTACAATATTCGGGTGTGATGTTAAGCAGCAAGGCAATCTCCTTCGACGACAGATTGATATACACCAGCGACAAGTAACGCAGTTCGTTGGCGGTGAGGGTAGGGTGCAGGTGTTTGAGCTGCTGCAGAAACTGTCCGTTAGTCTGTTCAAAGTAAGTAGTAAAGTCCTTCCACTCCACCGTCGAGTCAAGTTGGTGGCGCAAGGCCGCCAGTGTGCGTTTCAGTTCGGGGCGTTTGTCAAGGTCGAGTCCGCTGTCTGTTTCGAGCGCGTGCAGCAGTTCGCGCAGCGAGTCGTTGCGGTTAGCAGCCTGCATGGCTTTCGACATCAGTTCGCGGCTACGCTGTTCGATGGTGCGCCGGCTCTGCTCCTGTTCAGCCTGTTCGTTAGCCAGCTTTTGCTGCAGCGCCTCGCGCTGTACTTGTTCGTGCTCCAGTTCCATGTGTGCCAGTTTGCGTTGCTGGCGCGCATTCTTTGTTTTAACTACCAAGGCCCACACCAACGCACCGCTGGCAATCAGCACCACAACAAGTAGCGCCATTTCAAGCGCATGACGCTTTTTGTAATTGTCAATCTCTTGTTGTTTCTGCCATATATCGAACTGAATTTGACGAGCCTCGTAGAGCTTTTGTCCCGTAAGGTTGGACAGCGCATCACTCACCGCCACCACCGAATCCTTGCAAGCAAGCGCCTGTTCGTAACATTGCTGCATGCTGTATGCCTGCGCCAGAAGATCGAAAATAGCCCTTTTCATCGACAAATCGACCCCGGGCTGAGCCAGAGCCAGGCGTCCTTGCGCCACAGCTTCGTCGGCAAGTGCACGCATCAGGGCCGTGCGTGCCCGCAGATACAGAATGTCCGCATTGTGCTGCAATGCGGGGTATTTCGTTTGGGCGTCAGCCACAAGGCGGTAAGCCCCCTCGGTGTTGCCCGTACCGAGCAAGTAGTCGGTGCGCAGGGTCACAAGCGCAGCGCGGTTCTCAGCATAGCGCCCCAGCAGCAGTTCGGCCTGCTCCATGTAAGGCCGTGCTTGGGCATATTGGTGCTTGTCGGTGAGCAGCGTGGCAATGTTAAGCGCACAGCCGCCAGTAAACACACTGTCGGTGCTGCCTTTGATGTCCGTATATATTTTGATGTACTCCGCCAGCGCCTTGTTCTGTTCGTGGTTCATCATGTAAAGGCCGGCAATGTTGTTGCGAATGCTCAGCACCCGCCGTTCGTCAAGGTGCTTGGTAGCAATCTGATACGCTTTGGTAAAGTGTTGCAGCGCATCGGCATAGTTAAGCAATTCCGCTTGGTTGATGCCCAAGTTAGTGTACACCCAGAACAGTTGGTCGTAGTCGGCAGCCGCTTCGGCCTCGCTGCGGGCCTTGAAAAGCAGTGCTGACGATTGGCGGTAATCCTTGTGCACGGCGGCATTGGCTGCCTGTCGCACCAGTTGGCGGGCCTTGTCGCTTGTGGCCGCCAGTGCGGGCACAGCGTGGCACACCGCCAGGCACAGAGCGCACAGCAGTGTGATGCGAGTGGCCAGGCACTTGGCCCAAAGTGTTATGTGGCAAGTGTTGGGTTGTTGTGTCATATCATGTAGTTTTGCCGATGAAAACGGCCCTTTTTGCGCTTTTGCGGCCGTGTGAAGCATTCCTGTGACAAATATAGGCACTTTTTGCGAGTTGTAATTCAAAAAGGAGTAAATATTACACTTTGATATGTTAGGCGCGCTATTCTGTCCAAATGGTAATTCTTAAAATAGCGCCGCTGCGTCACTGCAAATCTTAACATATATCCCCTACGGATAGCTATGCCTTACAGCTATAAAAGTATTGTGAATGAACAAGTTACGTCATTGTACTGGAAAACAAACCCAGAGATACCCTCCCCTTTATATCCCCCTTAATTTTTGCAAATACGTGCTATGCTGCCTTATATTTGCGGTATCAAAGTGTTACAGACAATAATATTCAAAATTCTATATGCTTATGAAAAGACCATTACTCGTTGGCATGATGGGGCTCGCAGCCCTGTGTGCAAATGCTCAGACCACGGCCGAAACGGCTAAGGACCTGATAGCATCAGGCGAAAACACCTTTACCCAGGACGAGGCAAAGGAAACCACCGTTTACTTCAAGTATACGGCACCCTCCGACGGCAAGGGACAGCTGTTAACCATTACCAAGAATAACGAAAGCGGTGGCGGCTCCTTTACAGCAAGTGTTGACGGCACAACAGGCAACACACTGCCCTACATCAGCGCGGACAACGGCATGACAACCATTATCCCCGTCAAGGCCGGCCAGACCATATACGTCATTGCGCGCATCAACACCAAGGAGCTTAAGTTCACTGCTTCGGTAAAGAACGCCAATGTGGATGGCTCAAGCATAGCCACCGCCGTCGAGGCCACCAAGGAGCGCTTTGTGGTGCCCGTCAACTGCGAACGCATATATAACGAGCAGTACCAATACTGGTCGTCAAACCCGCTGCCCACCTATATAAAGTATACCGCGCAAGCCGACGACGTGCTTAAAATGTCCTTCGAAGGCTATGTGGCCAATGCCAAGGTGCGCGAAGGCGAGAACGGCGAGCCCAAGAGCTTCGACTTGACAAGCAGCTACAACCAAACCACCTATGCGACCACTTACGAAGGCAAGCTCAACGTCAAGGCCGGCCAAACCTATTATATAAGTTGCGAAGCCAGCAACCCCTTGTATGCCTCCTTTGAAGAGGTGGTGATGAAACAAGGCTCAAGCTACGACCTCCCGTTCGAGGCCACCAGCGGCGCCAACACCCTGCCCAAGGAAACTGGCAAGTACTGGTACAAGTTTACGGCAGACAAAGCAGGCTTTGGTGTCATCAGTTCCGAGGCAGGTTTGCCCGGCGGCACAATCAAGGTGTATAGCGACGCCTACCAAATAACCTCCGAAATGCCCGCAGCCTCCGTGTCGGGCCAGTTTGCGTTGCGTTTTGCCACACAGGCCAACCAGACATATTATGTTTGCATTGAAAAGGCCTATGCCACCGATGCCGACGAAACTTTCGACATGACCATCGAGGCAGCCAAGGCCGGCGACACCTTCGACAATCCTATTGCCCTCGACAGCAATGGCGGCACCCAAACCGTGCCCGAGAGCAACGGCACCTATTACTACAAGTTGGTTGTGCCGGCTGGCAAGTATTACATCAATGTCAATGCCCCCAAGGGCATTTCTGATGCCGCGTCGGGCACCAACACCAACGCCTACCTTTACAACCAGCAGGGGGGCAGCTATTCGCCCATGGTGACAGACCGCACAGGTTTCCGCCAGTATGTTGAAAACTCTGCCGAAACCACCTACATCATAGCATGGCAGTGCGACGAGGGCACCAATGGCTTTGCCTTCAACTATTCGCTCGACGCCGTAAGTCCTGGCGATGTGGCCACCGACCCCATAGCCGCAGTTGATGGCGAGAACGAGTTGGCCAGTGGCACCGAAAAGTATTATAGCTACACCCCGGCCAAGAGCGGTTGGCTCAACATCGACACCGAAGTGTTCATCGATGTAACCTTCCCCACCTATCCCAACAGCAGCACCAACTACGATGCTGTAAAATCGGCCACCGTCACCAAGACCAAGGTGCAGGCCGGCACACAATACCTCATCAAGTTCACGGGCATGAAGTCAGCCACCACCTTCGACCTCTCGCTGACAGACTTTGCCAAGGGCGAGTCAGCCGACAACCCCATTGAGGTGGCAGTTCCCGCAGCAGCTTACGACTCAGTGGGCGTGGCACTGCCGCAGGAGGCCTTCGACCGCTGGTACAGCTACGTAGCACCCAAGTCGGGCAAGCTCACTATTACAACCGACATGTCGAGCGGCTCGGGCAACAACCAGTTGCTTGTCAAGGTGGGCAAGGACGGCACACTGCAAAATTTCAAGGGCTCGGTACAAACAGGCACAACCTCCGAAGACGTTTATTCGGGCAGCGTATTTGTAAAGGCCGGCGATGTGGTGTACGTCAACCTCGTGCTCAAAGATGCGCAGAAGGGCAAACACCTGTCATTTGTCATTGCCGACCCATTGCCCGGCGAGGACGCCTCAAACCCCATCAAGTTGGCCGATGGCGACTACACCTTTGGCAAGGCCAGCCGCACCGCTCCCCTGTGGTACAGCATCGAGATAGACGAGCCATGCGTGTTAAACATCACATCAGTTGATGGCAGCGCCAACACCTACTTCGGTTCAAACCTCTATGCCACCGATGGCGATGGCAATGCCACTGGCGACCCCGTGGCCTATGCCAGCAGCAACTACGACTACACCACCGGCAAGCAGTCGTGCGCGCTGAAGTATGTGGTAAATGGCTTGAACGTAAAGCCCGGCAAGTACATTCTCGAGGTGTTCGAAACCTATGGCGACACCCCCGTCACCATAAGCAAGAGCGAGATTGAGGCCGGCAGCGATGCCTCAAAACCCATCACGCTCGAACCGGGCAGCTACACCTTTGGCGCATCAAGCTACAGCAATGTACATTGGTACCGCGTTGACCTGGCACAAGGCGAGTTCAAGCTTGCCACCGAGGCCGGCAACACCATGTATGCCGAACTGTATGCCACCGACGGCAGCGGTGTGCCATCAACAGCGGCTGTGGCCTATTCAACCAACGGCTACGACGAAAGCACCCGCCAGGCCTACACCGAACTGACCTACAACGTTGACGGCGAGACCAACAAGGCCGGCACTTATTTGATAAAGGTGAGCCAGGCCAATGAAGGCACAGCAGCCACACTCACCTTCGAGAAGGCAGTGGTCGAGGCCATCGGTGCAGTCAAGGCCAATGGTGCCATCAGTGTAAACGGCGGCCGCATCGAGGCCGTGAATGGCGACCCCGTGAGCGTGTTCGACCTCACCGGCCGCATCGTGGCCAACGGCCAGGGCAGCGTAAATGTGCCAAAGGGCATTTACGTGGTACGCACCCAAGGCGGCAAGTCTGTCAAGATATCTGTGAAATAAGCAACGTGTAACTGTTGACAGGTCGACGGGTTAACAGGTTAAAGGGCAAGAATGCTTGCTCTTTAGCCCGTCAACCCGTTAACCTGTCAACCCGTTACAGTCAAATCTCCAAAATAACATAGTTATATATGAACAAACACCTATTACGGTATCTGCTCGCAGCGAGTCTGTTAGCAGGCGCATCAGGTGCGGCATGGGCCATCAAGGCCAATCCAAAGCCCGTCACCGTGAGGCAGCCCGACGGCACGACACTGGTAATCAGGGTGCATGGCGATGAAAACTTCCACTACATCACCACGGCCGACGGATTTCTAATACAGCGCGACAAGGACGGCTTTTTCAAGTACGTGCAGACCGATGCGGCCAAAGGCACACGCCGCATAACCGCGCGCCGTGCCACCAATGCCAATGTGCGTCCGGCCGACGAAAGCCAGTTTGTAAGCACCCTGCGTCCCATTGGCACCAAGGACGCCCAGTGGCTGCGCAGCCTCACCACGCGCCGCAGTCCGCTCACCGTCAAGCAAATTCTGCCGCCCAGCGTGACCAACCGCCAGGTTGACGCCGCCACGGGCCAGGCCAAGGAAAGCCAGTACCTGGTAGTGCTGGTAAAGTACAGCGACGGCGAATTCAACTTTACGGCCGACGACTTCGACCGTTGGCTCAACGAGCACAACTATAGCGTCAGTGGCGGCACAGGCTCTGTCAAGGACTACTACCGCGACAACTCTATGGGGCAGTTCGTGCCAAACTTCACCGTGCTCGGGCCCTACACGCTCGACCATGAGCGCACCTACTATGCTGCCGATTATGGCGGCACAGGCAACGACGTCAATCCCCAGGCCGCAGTGGTTGAGGCCGTGCAGAAGGCCAAGGCCGATCACCCCGAAATAAACTTTGCACAGTTCGACAACGACGGCGATGGCTATATGGACAACATCAATGTGGTGATAGGCGGTTACAGCCAGGCCTCGTCGGGCGACGACAAGGACATGTGGCCACACTCCTACCGCCTCATAACCGACGATGGCGACCTCTCGGTAAAGGTTGATGGCATCACCGTCAACAACTATTCGGTATCGGCCGAACTCGTGGGCGCCACCGGCACCGAGATGGACGGTATCGGCACCTTTGTGCACGAGTTTGGCCACATACTCGGCCTCAAGGACATGTACGACACCGACGACTACGACGGCGGTATCGGCATCAATCCCGGCGCCTACAGCCTCTACGCCTCGGGCAGTTACAACAACAACAGCCGCACCCCGGCCGGCCTCATGGCCTTTGAGCGCCTGCAAATGGGCTGGATGAAAAAGTCCGACTTCAAGCAGCTCGACAAGGCCGAGAACGTCACGCTCGACAATGTGGCCACCAACACCGCTGCCTATGTTGATGCGCAGCCCGGCCTGTCCGAGGCCGACGGCTTTGAGTGGTACGTGTTCGAAAATCGTCAAAAGACCGGTTGGGACGCCTACATACCCTACCACGGCCTGCTCATCTACCATTACGACTACACCAAGGACATGGTGACAAAGTACTGGAGCGTCAACGGCCCCAACAACAATGCCCGCCACCGCTGCATGTACATTGTGCCGGCCGACGGCATTGACGATGACAATACCCGCAAGGGCGACACCTATCCCGGCACCACCGGCACCACCGAGTTTACCGATTACCAAAACTGGCTGGGCGACAAGTTGCGCACCCCCATCACCAACATACGCGAGGAGGGCGGCCTTGTCAGTTTCCAGGTCAACGGCGGTTCGGGCGAACTCTCAAGCATCAAGACCATACCTGTCGACTATGCCGACATCACCGACACCTCGTTCAAGGTAAAGGCCAAGGTAGGCCATCTGGCACAGGACGTGGCCGAAATGGGCTTTGTGTGGAGCGACATGACCGAAGAACCCACCCTGACCGACGCTGACGACATGAGCCACAAGGTGGTAGTACCCACAGCCGACAACATTGAGACCACCATCAGCGGCCTCTACGATGCGGGCCTTTTCTATGTGCGTGCCTACATGAAGATGGCCGACGGCACCACCGTGTTGGGCGCCTCCATACCCGTGCGCACTGAGCACAAAGTGCTGCAAGCACCAGTACAGCTCATGTTCGACGAGCTTGACGACGATGGCTCACTGAGCCGCTGGCGCGTGGTCGACCAAAACAACGACAACAACACCTGGGTTTACGATGCCAGCATGCAGGCCATGGTGTACAACGCCGACTACTGGAACAATGCCAACGACTGGCTCATATCCGAAAAAATGCACGTGCCCGAGCGCGGCGCCCTCTATGTAGAGCGTGGCGTGATGGACCCCTCATACGTTGAAAAGCTCGACGTATACGTGTCAACCAAGTCGCGCAATGTTGAGGACTTCCACCTCGTAAAGCAGTTCTCGCTGGCCGACCAGTTCGGCTCGCTCGCCCTCGACGAGGTCGACCTGTCCGACTTTGCCGGCAAGGACATCTACGTAGCCCTTGTGTGCACCTCGGAGCGCATGCAGTATTCATTGTGGTTGTGGGGTGTGATGCTCACACAGCGCCTCGAAACACCCTCAATCACCAGCTTCGGCCGCGACGGCGACAACCTCAAGGCCGAGTGGACACCGGTCAATAATGCGTCAACCTACTTCCTCGAGTTTTATAAGGAGACGGACGAGCCCGTAGTGTCGGCCAAATACCTGCCCGAAAGCGATGTAGACGAGGCCGTGGGCGAGGTCACACTTGGCACCGGCGTGCTGCGCTTTACTGGCAGCGGCACCGTCGAGACGGTAGACTTCCCCGAGGGCATCACCAATGTGCAGTACGTGCTCATGTCGGGCGGTCCGCGCGGCGAGTCAACCTTCAGTGTCGAGGGCACCAATGATGGCCACACGTGGACACGCATTGGCGAGTTGCAACGCATCAACAGTGTCGATGCCGACGGACAGAGCGTTGACCTCACAGCCCACATGAAGGGCAAGAGCTACAAGCGCCTGCGCATGACTTGCAACTTTGGCGGACGCCTTGTCAACATAGCCAACTTCAGCATTACCTACAACGATGGTGTGAAACTTGACACCCTGGCCCAAGGCGGCACCACTGCCACAAGCATGGTCATAGCCCCCACCACTCCGGGCGAGTTCAACACGGGCCGCTACCGCTTCCTTGTGACGGCGGGCGACGGCATACTCTATTACGACACCTCGGCCCCGGCCTATTACACCTACGACCCTACGGCTGTGACCAATGTTGAGGCCCAGGGCGGCCACACACTCATTCCCGTGCGTGCGCTCTGCACTGCCGGCATGGTGCGCCTGGCCGGTTTGCAGCCCGGACGCCACGTTACACTCTATGCCACCGACGGCCGTGTGCTCGCCACCTTTGTGCCCACCGCCACATCGGCTGCCGTGCGTGTCGACGGCTACGAAGGCGTAGTGATAGTTAAATAGGTTGACACAGAATGGTATTTGAGGCGCATCAGCGCGTAACCATTCTCTCTCACTCCATCAATAATAATAGCAACAATGAAACATATATTTACAGGCATACTCCTGCTGCTTGCCACCCCGCTGTGGGCGCAGCCGTCTGGCGAGAAAGTCAAGCCGCAGCACGTGGCGCCACCCCCTGCCGTGGCACAGTATGCCAGTGCCAAAGCACAGACCAATGCCACGGCCAAGAGCCAGGCACTTGCCAAGATTGTGCCAACGCTCGAGGCCGTAAACAACAAGGCCGTCTCATTGCGCTGGAACAACCCAGAGCCCATCAACGGCTATTTCGACGACTTTGAGAGCCACCCCGACTTTGCCGTAAACTCTGCCGGCAGCATCGGTTGGCAGTATATCGATGCCGACAATGCCGACACCTACACCTGGACAGCCGCCTCGTTTCCAAACCAAGGCAGCAAGATGGCCTTCATCGTGTTTAATCCGTCAAAAACGTCACCCTCAACCGGCACCTACCCCGATGTGATGCCCTTCTCGGGCAGCAAGATGCTGGCCGACCTCACCGTCGATGGTGGCAACAACGACTACCTCATATCACCCGCCCTCAACTTTGGCAGCGATTTCAAGTTCAGCTTCCGTGCCAAGACCTACAAGGACACGTGGGGTCTGGAGCGCTTCAGAGTGGGCTATTCAACCACCGGCACGCGCCCGTCTGACTTCACCTTCATTCAGGGCGGCAGCTACGCCGAGGCACCGGCCTCGTGGACGCTCTTTGAGTACACCATACCCAAGGACGCCAAATACGTGTGCCTCAACTGCGTGTCGGAGGACGCCTTCATGTTCATGGTCGACGACATATTCATCGGCACCAACAATGTGCGTCCGCGCATAGCACCCCGTGCGGCAGCGGCCGATGCCAAGTTGGCCGGCTTCAACCTGCTGCGCAACGGCGAAAAGGTGAACGACCAGCCCATCAATGCTGTGTACACCACCGATGTAGTGCCCGACTACGGCACCTACACCTACACCGTGCAAAGTGTTATGACCGACGGCTCGTTGGGCCAAGAGTCCGACCCCCTCAGCGTCGAGGTGCCCGATGTGCGCTTGCTCCCCTTCTTCGACGACTTTGACAACAACGCCATCGACACCACCCGGTGGAGCCGTCCCGTAACAGCGGCTGGCGAGGAAAACAAGTGGAAAACCGACTACTATGCCTATGGCCTGGTCGACTTCTCGGCCTGCTACCCCTATTCCAACATTGGCGAGTACTCGCAGAGCCTTGTCACCCGCGAGCTGCGCACCACCGACCCCGCCAACACCACCCTGCGCTACGAAATACGCCTCGACAACGGACCGAAGTATGCAGGAGGTGTGCTTGCCACCGAAATATCGGTAGACGGCGGACAAACGTGGGCCCGAATTGACTCACTCAGTAACGACGAAGGCTCATACGACTGGCGCACCCACGAGTTTAAGCTGGGCAAGTACCTCGATGGCCACAACTTCTTCTACATACGTTTCCGTGCCTACGGCCAGGATTCGCGCTACGTCAACTACTGGTTTGTTGACGATGTAAAGATTTGGAACCCCGCCACCCACCCCGTCACCATCAAGACTGTGTGCAACAACCAGCCCGTTGGCGCCTGCACCGTCACCCTCGAGGCCGACAATGGTGCCCGTTACACCGTGGTGACCGATGCGCAAGGCAGCATAGCCATGCCCGAGGTGGAGGAGGGCAACTACACCGTGCATGCCGAGGCCGCAGGCCACAACTACTATACCGGCACATGGACACTCGACAGCAAGGGCGCCCCAAACTACACCATCAGCATGCAGCGCCCCGTGCTCAACGTGTCGGCACACGAGGTAAATGCCGCCACCGCCCTCGAGTCGCAAACCACCCAAACCATCACGCTCGAGAATGCGGGCAATGGCGATTTGCAGTACAACCTGTTCCCCACACCCGTCAAGGGCTCGGGCAACACCGACCACCGTTGGGACATCACCCAGTCGTTCGACGCCTCGGGCGACATACAAAGTTGTGTGGCGTTTGACGGAGAGGACTTCTACGCCTCGTCAAACTTCTTCCTTGGCAAGTTCTACAAATACAGCCGCGACGGCCACTTTGTAGAGGAGTTCTCGGTGCCTGGCATGTACTACGCCCTCAACGACATGACCTTTGATGGCCGCTACTTCTACGCCTCCGACCGCAAGAACCGCATCTTCCAGCTCGACTTGCGCCACAAGCGCCTGATTGGCACCATCGACATACCCTCAGAGCCCAGCCTCTGTGTAACCCACATTGCCCACGACCCCCGCAGCGACGAGTTCTGGGTGGGCGACTACAACACCCTGGGCCGCGTCAACCGCAAGGGCGAGGTCACACTGGCCTTCTACAAGCTCAATACCAGCAACGCCATGGACGTTTACGGCACAGCTTTCGACAATGTGACCCCCGGCGGCCCCTATCTGTGGATGAGCAACCTTGTAACCAGCGGACTCAACGTGGTGGACAAGGTGACCATTGTGCAGTACGACCTGAACAACCGCCGTGTGGTGGGCGACACCCATTCGGCAGTTGATGTGCCGGGTTACAAGCCCGGTTCGCTCAGCACGGGCGAGAACAGTCTGGGCGGTCTGGAGTGTACCACTTCGCTCGTCGACGGACAGCTCACTCTGCTTGGCATATTAAATCAGTCACCCGCACGCGTGTTTGCCTACAAGCTGGCCGACTTCGACCCCTGGCTTAATGTGTCGCCCCTGGCTGGCACACTCAAGGCTGGCGAGAAGCAAACCGTCACACTCAACTTTGATGCGCGCAACGTGGCGTTGAACCAAACCAACACCACCACCTTGCAGTTCAAGTCGATACCCGAGCTGACCGACAACCACGACATCAGCATCAGCCTCACAGCCAACCAGGCTGCAGCATGGCCCCGTCCGGTGGCACTCACTGCCAAGGCCGAGGGCGAGTCGGCTGCCGCACTTGCATGGACCGCCGGCACAGGCAGCACCCCCACGGGCTATGCCATCTACCGCAACGGCGTCAAGGTGGGCGAGACGACTAACACCGCCTACACCGACACCAAACTGGTGCGCGGCACCTACACCTACACCGTGCAGGCCCTCTACGACGGCAACCACGCCTCAACCCTGAGCGACACCGCACTGGTGGCCATTGTCAAGGGCGAGCCTTATTTTGCCCCCACACAGCTGCAGGCCAATATCACCCTCAACAAGCACGTAACCCTTGGTTGGCAGCAGCCCGACGCCCTGCTCAAGCAACCCGCCACGCTGCGCTACGACAAGGGCCAGTGCGACGATGCACTGGGCTACGCCGAGGGAGGCTACTTCTTTGCCGGTGTGGCATTCGATGCCGACGACCTTGCCCCCTATCGCGGTATGACACTCGACTCGGTGAGCGCCTTCATTAAGGAGCGTGTTACCTCGCTCTCTGTCAAAATCTACAAGGACGGTGCGTGCATATCAACCACACGCATCAATCCCGACGACGTGCTTTATGGCGAATACAGCCGTTTCGCACTGAAAGCACCCCTCACCATTGAGCGCGGCAGCACCTACTACGTTACCTTGCTCGTGGCACACGATGCCAACCTGCTGCCTATGGGCATCAACACCGGCACCACTACCGATGGCAAGAGCAACCTCATGTCTGAAGATGGTGTGACGTGGTTCCCCGCCTCGTATGCCGGATTTGAAAATGCCAACTTCTGCGTGGCCGCCCACCTCAAGCCCAATGCCGCTTACACCGAAACACAGCCCGTGGGCTATGTGGTGTACCGCAACGGACAGCAGGTGGCACAAACCACCAGTAGCCAATATGCTGAGGACGTGGCCGAGGCTGGCACCTACCACTACACGGTGGCTTCGGTGTATGCCGACAGTGTGCAGTCAAACCAGAGCGACGCAGCCAGTGTGGAGCGCATCACGCTCGATGCCCCCATGGCACCTGCCACCATCAACACCCAGGTGGTGCGCAACCGCCAGGTAAACCTGCGTTGGAGCATTCCCATGCAGCAGGCATGCACCCTGCCCACCGACCTCGAGCCGCAAACGGGCATCAGTCCTGAGGCGCGTCCTGAGTATGTGGGACAATTTAAGAGCGCCCACACGGGCGAGATGGGTATAGCCTCTGATGGCAAGTACATCTACACCACCAAATATTCGGCCACGGGCATTATCAACCGCTACCTGATGGACGGCACATTCGACACCAGCTTTACCATGATGGTGCCCACCACCCTGACCACAGGTTTCCGCAATTTGGTGTACGATGGTAGCGACTTCTACGCTACAGCCAACGGCTCTACGCTCTACAAGATAGATATGGACAAGCAGGAGATAACCGACGAGATATCAATCTCCGAAATTGGCCGACACATAGCCTATGTGCCCGAACTCGACGGCGGGCGCGGCGGATTTGAGGTGGGCGACTGGCAAACCAGCATCTACACCTCGCTGCACGGCGCCAAGCTGGGCAATGGTCCCACGCTCAAGGGCGCAGCCGGTTCGGCTTACTACAACGGCGTGCTCTACACCTTTGAGCAGGGCTGGGACAAGCGCTACGAACTCTGTGCCTACGATTTTGCCTCGGGCAAACTGTTGTGGCACACCAGTCTGGCCGACTATGCCGCCATCAAACCCACCGAGAATGCCTCGGCCGGCGGCATGAGTGTTATACGCACTGCCGAGGGCTACCAGTTGCTCACACTCTGCCTGCAAGAAACTACGGGCTCGCGCTACATCTACTTCGACCTCGGTTCGGTAAAGGGACTGAGCGGCTATAATGTGTACCGCGACAATGTGAAGCTGAACGAGGTCCCCGTGGCACAGCGTGCTTACAGCGAAACGCTCACCACACCGGGCACTTATAACTACGAGGTGGAGACGGTGTACGTCGACGGCACTACCTCGGCACACTCGGCCCCCGTGGCTGTAACCATCGATGCGGCTACACAAGGCAATGCACCGACCGATGTGCGTGCCACCATGGCATCGTATGGCTACGATGTGAATGTGACCATGATTGACCCCACCACACTCGCGGCCGACACCTACGAGAGTTTTGAACAGGGCAGCAATGGCACGCCTTTCAGCCGCGATGGCTGGACCAACAAGGACAACCTCTTTACTCTGACCAACACCGATGCCACACAGGGCAGCATGGCTCTGCGCTGCGAGGCTGAGGCCAAGGCCGAACTGGTGGTGCCCGTCACGACCGACTACGCTGCACCATTTGCCTTCAGCTTTATGGCGCGCAACATGGCCAAGGCCGAGGGCAACGGCGAAATGCAGGTGCTCACATCGGCCGACGACAATGATGTGGCCAACTTTATCAACCGCGGACGTGTGACCACTGCCGAGGCTTGGCAGCAGTACGACTTTACGCTGCCTGCCGGCACCAAGTATGTGATGCTGCGCGTGGTGAGCGGACATTCGGCCCAGCTGGTCGATGCCATCAGCATCAATGCCGACAAGGCTGGCTCGGTGTATGGCTACGACATCTACCGCAACGGGCAGCTCATTACCGACGCTCCCGTGAGCGGACCGTGCTACACCGACCACAATTTGCTGCCGGGCACTTACAAATACGAGGTGGTGGCGCACTACAACAACTCGGCGGTGAGCCCCATGAGCGAACCCGCACTTGTGACGGTGAACTACACCAACGGCTATCAGCAGCCTGGCACGCTGTCGGTTGAACAGACTGACAAGGGCAATGTGCTCACATGGAGCGTACCGGCCCTTGGCGATGTGACCGAACTGCGCTGGCACAATGGTGTGTGCGACAATGCGGCCGGACTGCAAAACGGCGGACAGTATTACGCCGGTGTGGAATGGTCGCCCGAGGACTTGAAGCCTTACAGCTCGCTCAGCGTGTCTGAAATCAAGTTCTACATCAACCAGGTGCCCGACGTGCTGTATGCACAGCTTTACGAGGACAACACGCTGGTGTTTGAAAAGTATGTGGACAACCTCAGCCAGTACAGTTTCAACACCGTGCGCCTTGACAAGCCTATCAAGGTGGACGCTACCAAGCGTCTGCGTGCTGTTATCTATGTGGAACACAACCAAATAACTGTGCCTGTTGGCTACGATGCCGGTCCTGCCCGTGGTGGTAAGGGCAACCTCTACTCAACCGACGGACTGACATGGACCACGCTCGATGACGACGACAGTGGCATTGAGGGTAACTGGAACATTTCGGTGTGCCTGCAGCCTTATGCCGACAACACTAAGGCGGCTCCTACTGCCAACCTCTCGGCCTTGGCCGAGCGCTATGCGCCTGTGGCTGCCACGGCTGCGGCACAGAGCAAGTTGGCTGGCAAGGCTCTTGATGAACCGCAAGCCGCAAGTTTCTTTAGCGGATACAACATTTACTGCAATGGCGAATTGGTGAACGCGGCTCCGCTCTCGACCGAAGCCACACAGTATGTTGACGCTGCCAAGCATGCCGGACGCTACTATGAGTACCAGGTGAAGGCTATCTACCCCGACTATGGCGAGGTGGGCTCAAACGTGGTGCGCATCATGGCCACGGGCATTGATGCTGTGACAACCGACGGTACGGGTGCCACTTCACCTGCCTACAACCTGAAGGGTATACGTGCCGGCAAGTCGGAGCACGGCCCCGTGATTGTGGGTGGCGTGAAGCGCATGCAGTAACATATCTTTATGCGTTGACGGGTTAACGGTTTGACAGGTCAACGGGTCACCTGTTTACCCCGTTAACTCCCAACTTTTGCTAACGTCTGTTTGACGCGTTGGCTCAACCAACCTGGGGCATTTGCCCTTGGGGTGGACTGAGCCAACGCGTTTTTTGTGCTGTAAGGTGGAGCGGGATTTGCGGGTTATAGTTGTCCGATAAAGCGTAACCATGCGAATGGCCCCAAGCACCAAACGCAAGCACTAAGCGCTAGCACCAAACGCAAGCACTAAGCGCTAGCACCAAACGCTAGCTCTAATGGGGGCGACGCGTCTCGCG
>UMHE01011143.1_pt1 | contig 35902 bp, 27 predicted proteins | sample 1965451 | NCBI WGS metagenome assembly UMHE01 (sample SAMEA4836090, study PRJEB28245) | human gut metagenome | biome: gut microbiome; material: fecal sample | place: Denmark | collected 2008 | reverse complement strand
CTTCAATCCTAGTTAACTATTTAAAAACACATGAACTGAATATCTTTGATTACTTAGATAAAAATAAGAGGTTAAAAGTTACTGATGAGGATTTTAAAAATCCAACCTCATTAACCACTATCAATCAGAATGTACTGATGTGTCAGACCGGCTATTTAACTCTGCGCTCTTCACTTACAGAATCATCAGATGTGTTCTTGGGTATTCCCAATGGTGAACTTTATAAGGCGTTAAACAAGCTTTTAGCTACAAAATTCTTCAAAGGTAATATCAGTGTTTCAAATGCAAATGGTGAGAATATCCTAAATGTAGGAACAGTTGAAGACGTTATTAGTTTACTTAATACTATGGTCGACACAGTAACCTATGATGCCTATCCATTAAATTCAGAATCATCAGTACAGAATTATGTTAAAGCCTATCTGCTAGGGGCTAAACAGAACGTATTCTCAGAAATTCATCAGGCTAAAGGTAGAGCTGATTTAATGATTGAGACCAATAAACGCAGAATCGTCATTGAATTTAAATATGCTCAAAATGAGACTGAAGCAAAGACAAAGCTTAGTGAAGCTGTAGAGCAGATTAAAACACGAGACTATGGCAATATTGTGCCTAGAAAGGATGAGCTGTTAAGAATAGCTGCTGTCTTCAATGCAGATCCTAAAGTAAGAGCATTTACCCAATATAAATTTGTTCAGTAATTCTCACTATCCTCTCTTTATATGAAAGATCTTAATTTTCTCAGATCTTTTCTTTTCCCTACAATACTTTTATTGCTTTATTTTGACGCATTATTTTTGTGATTTTACGTTCTAATTATGTGCATGCACCAAAATTACGCATTATTCTTGGGCAAATAGCTTTTCTTTGTTGATACTCAAAATTTGAAATCGTATCTTGTAACAAAGTCAATGATGGCTTGAGTTCAAGGAGAATTTTTTATGAGAGTTACAAAAAGTGCATTATTAGCATCTGCACTAGCCTTTGCTCCTAGTGTTTTTGCTGATGAAACTGCAGCTTTAGATAGAGCTGACAACGGCTTTATCTTAATGTCTGCAATGTTAGTACTGTTAATGTCTATTCCTGGTATTGGTCTATTCTATGGTGGTTTAACTCGTTCTAAGAACGTTCTATCTACCATGGAGCAGTGCTTAGCCGTTTTCTGTATGGCCATTATCTTATGGGTTATTATAGGTTACAGCTTTGCTTTCGGTCCTGTTGAAGGTGTCTTAGGCGACTTCTTCGGTGGCTTTGGTACCATGTTCTTAGCTGGTATTGATTTCAATTCATTATCAGGAACATTAGCTGAGTATACATGGGTTATCTTCCAAGGTGCTTTCTGCGCAATCTCAGCTTGCTTGATCGTTGGTGCAACAGTTGAACGTGTTAAATTCTCTGCAATCTTAATTGCAGTTGGTATTTGGATCGTTCTATCTTATGCACCTTTAGCTCATCAAGTATGGGGTGGCGGTTTCATCGATTCTGTATTCAAGTCATATGACTTTGCTGGTGGCACTGTTGTTCATGTTAACGCTGCTGTATGCGGTTTAACAGGTGCATTCATCTTAGGTCGCCGTCATGACTTAGGCAGAGTTGCAATGGCTCCACATAACTTAGGTATTACCTACATTGGTGCTTGTTTACTGTGGATCGGTTGGTTAGGTTTTAACGCAGGTTCTGAGTTAGTAGCTGATGGTATTTCATCTCTAGCATTTATCAACACTGTTCTTTGCCCAGCAACTGCTGCAATGACATGGATGGTAGCAGAGTGGATCATCTTCAAGAAACCATCAACATTAGGTACAGCATCAGGTGTTCTAGCAGGTCTAGTTGCAATTACTCCAGCATGCGCCTTCGTAGGTCCTATGGGGGCAATTGTGATTGGTATTGCTTCTGGTTTGGCTTGCTTATGGGGTGTTCATGGCTTCAAGAAGTTCACTAAGGTTGATGATTCATTAGATGTATTTGGTGTTCATGGTATTGGTGCTATCGTAGGTGGTATCTTAACAGGCGTATTCTGTGCTCCATCTTTAGGTGGTACTGGCTTCAAAGATGGTTGGGATTCAATTGCAGGTCAGGTTTATGGTCAAACCATGTCACTAGTTGTAGCAATCGTATGGTCACTTGTAGTATCAGTAATTGCTTTCAAGATTGCAGGTCTACTAGTTGGATTAAGAGTTACCGCTGATGAGGAAGCCGAGGGTCTTGATTTGGCATCACACGGCGAGCGTGGTTACAACTTATAATCAAAGGATAAATTACTATGAAACGTATTGTTGCAATTATCAAACCATTTAAATTAGATGATGTCCGTGAAGCTTTAGCTACCATCGGTATTTCAGGTATGACAGTATCAGATGTAAAAGGCTTCGGCAGACAGAAAGGTCACACTGAGTTATATCGCGGTGCTGAGTATGTAGTTGATTTTCTACCTAAGTGCAAACTTGAAGTAGTTGTTGCAGACGATGAGGCTGATAAGTGTATTCAGGCAATCATCAATGCAGCTCATACTGGCAAGATTGGTGATGGTAAGATCTTCGTATCAGATGTTGAGAGAGTAATCAGAATTCGTACATCTGAGGAAAATGAAGAAGCTATTTAAGTAGCTCTCAAAAGTAATCACCATGGTTGGAAACGATCATGGTGATTTTTTTTTACACTGGATCTTAAAACGAATTTTTGATAATAAAAAATAATGTCAGTAACATCTTTTTACTGTATATAACTTTGAGCCAGAAGCTTTGGAAAAATTTTGTTTTTGAACAGAAATCGAACTCTTAAAGAGTATATGAGACACGCACATACTAGTGCAAAGATAAATCCTATCCAGATCCCGTAGGCCTCAATTTTTGGGGTAAACATACCCCAGGCAAGAGCAAAACCAACTGGAATTCCTACAGCCCAGTAGGAGATCACTGGTCCTATAAATATTGTCTTTGAATCCTTAAACCCCTGCAGAACCCCTAAAAAGAAGCACTGTATTGAATCTGGCAGCATATAGATGCAATTTAAGATCATTAAATTTGAGACCAGAGCCAGCACTAAAGGGTCATTTGTGTATAAGGATGCTATATCTTTTCTGAATATAAATACGCACGTAGCATAGAGTACAAATAATGACATATTTAGTGTCAGTGTTGTCTTAATTGATATATATGCTTTGGCCCAGTTTTTTGTTCCCATGCAGAAAGCAGATCTTATAGTAATAGTCATTCCTAAACACATAGGGATCATGTAAATAAGACCTGCTACATTCAGAGTAATAGAATGGGCTGCAACAGCTGTAGGACCGAACGGACTTAATATAACTGCAGCAACAGAGAAACATGCAACTTCAATAGTTCTTGAAATACCTATAGGAAAAGACAGTTTTGCATACTGTTTTATCAGTTTGTAGTCATATCTCCTGTTTAAGTTTCCTTGTGGCTGAAACTGTCTGAAAAATTTTCCCTTTTTTATGTAGATATAAAACAGAATTGCGCACAGTATGTTAATAAAACTGCTTGTTGCGCCACAACCCACACCACCCATCTGAGGCATACCAAATTTGCCAAAGATGAAAATGTAATTTAAAGGAATGTCCAGAACCAGCATTATGATACCAAAGTACATTGTAGGTCTGGTATATCCAAGTCCTTCTGTGTATGATCGCAACACATTGTAAATTACTGTTGCAGGCAGTGACGGGGCAACAAAGTATAAATAGCCTGTAGCTACCTTAATCATTTCTGGATCTGATGGTACAAAAGCGAAGATTAGATGTGATAATGCCAGTAATATCGCCAGCAGGATACCTGCAACGGTACAGAATAAAAAAGCATTGAAAAGACTTTTTTCCATCAGTGTAAAATTTTTACTTGGCAGAATATGGGAAACAGTAGGTGTTACAGCATAAGCCATTCCAGACAGAAATAAGTATGCAGGCCAGTAGAATGAACATCCTATGGCTACTCCTGATATTTCTGTAGTACCTGCAAGTCCTGCCATTACAGTATCTACTGTACCCATACCGGATGCGCACAGCTGTCCTAACAAAAATGGAATAAACAGTCTTAGCTGACTGCGTAATTCTTTTTTATAACCCGCTGACTGTAAAAATTTGACTATTGACATTTTACTTTCCAAAAATAAAGCCGGTCATAACAGTATGACCGGCTTTCTTAATCTTATTAAAAGTTAATGAATTCGGTCACCGTTTTGAGCGCCTGAATCTACGCTAAGTAAGAATACCTCAGTAGCACCAGGACCTGCTGCTGTGACCATACCTTCAGATAAACCAAACTTCATCTGACGAGGCTTTAAGTTGGCAACTAAAACTACCTTTCTGCCAATTAAAGACTTAGCATCAGGGTAAGCCTGCTTAATACCAGCAAATACCTGTCTTGTTTCAAAGCCGATATCTACTTTTAGCTTTAGAAGCTTTCTTGCTTCTTTAACTTCTTCAGCTTCAACAATGGTACCTACACGAAGGTCGATCTTAGCAAAATCGTCAATAGTGATTTCAGGAGCTAAAGGTTCGATTCTATCGTCAGCTTTCTTCTCATCAGTCTTTTTAGTCTGTGCCTGAGCCTGCTTTAAATCCTCTTTTGAAGTCTCAATCATTGCATCAATCTGAGTCTTCTCAATACGATTGAATAAAGGCTTAAACTTGTTGATCTGATGATCTACTAAAGGATTATCAAGAGTAAAGAAATCAAGTTTAGTATTTAAGAACTCTTCAGCATGGGCAGCAACTTCTGGTAGAACAGGCTGTAAGTAGGTAATTAAAGCTCTAAAGAGGTTGATACCATCTGAGCATACTTTCTGTAACTTGTCTTCCTGACCTTCCTGCTTTGCAATAACCCATGGAGCCTCAGCATCGATGTAGCGGTTAGCTTCATCAGCTAAAGCCATGATGGTTCTGATAGCTTCAGCATAGTTGCGACTCTCATAACCTTTGATTACATCTTCACGGATTGATGCTGCTTTCTTTAAGATCTCAGCATTATATGGAGCTGAAGATAACTTACCGTCAAAACGCTTAGAAATAAAGCCTGCGGTACGTGATGCTAGATTTACAACCTTACCTACGATATCTGAGTTTACCTTGGCCATAAAATCATCTAATGAAAGATCAATATCAACTGCAGATGAGTTCATCTTTGAAGCAAAGTAGTAACGTAATGTTTCAGGTTTTAAGAATTTCAAGAAGGTCTTAGCTTTAATAAAGGTTCCCTTTGACTTAGACATCTTAGCGCCATTTACAGTTACATATCCATGAACGTAGATATGTGAAGGTAGACGCATTTGAGCTGCTTTTAAAGTAGCAGGCCAGAACAGAGAGTGGAAGTAAAGAATATCTTTACCGATGAAGTGATCCATCTCAATTTCTGAACCTTCTTTTACGAAATCATCGTAATTGTCACCAGTCTTTTCACAAAGATTCTTCAATGAAGCCAGATAGCCCATAGGAGCATCCATCCAAACATAGAAGTATTTATCCTCAGTACCAGGGATCTTAAATCCAAAGTAAGGAGAATCACGAGAAATATCCCATGGCTTTAAGCCCTGTGTGAACCACTCTTCGAGCTTATTGGCCATCTCGGTCTGAATTACACCTGAATTCTTAATGTAATCATGTAAAAAGTCTTTTGCCTTTGGAAGATCAAAGAAATAGTGTAAAGACTCTTTTAATACGGGCTTTGCTCCTGATACTACTGAGTAAGCATCTTTTAATTCTGTAGGAGAGTAAGTAGCACCACAAACTTCACAGTTATCACCATACTGATCTTTAGCGCCACACTTAGGACAGGTGCCTTTTACAAATCTGTCTGGCAAGAACATATTCTTTTCAGGATCGTAAAGCTGAGAGATGGTTTCGGTCTTAATATAACCATTCTCTTTAGCCTTTTCATACATATATGAAGAGATCTCATGATTCTCTTTTGAATGTGTTCTGTAGTAGTTATCGTAATTAACTAAGAATCCTTTTAGATCCTCAGCATGGTCCTTTGAGGTGATTTCAATCATCTGCTCAGGGGTAATACCCATCTGACCGGCTTTAATCATTACAGGTGTACCGTGGCAATCATCACCACAAACATAGAATACTTTGTTACCAATTGCTCTGTTAAAGCGAACAAAAATATCTGATTGGATGTGCTCTAACATATGACCTAAATGAATAGGACCATTTGCATATGGTAGTGCGTTAGTAACTAACAGGGTCTTGTTCTTTGTCATTTTACCCTCTGAAATTAAAACTATGAATTGAATATATGCAGTGACTTTGTGTGCAACTTTGAAATAAATAATTGATATTTAAATATATATGTGACAAAAATCGACTGCTAAGGCCTATTAAGGGATCTTTAGATTTAGTCTTAAATCTATTTGCCAATTATCGCGTTCTAATTTAAATTCTTTTAAGAAAGATTTAATTAGAGACTTACTAAAAAATCAATGCGCAATATTTTACTATATTTAGAGCTTTATTGCGCAAAACTTAAGGTCGTAAAACTAAAAATAGTATTGCTCTATCTTTTGTTTTAAAAGAGATTGCTATTTAAAGTCAAAATTAAATTATTTACGGTGTTTCTTAATGCTTATCTGTGTTAAAAGCACAGCAATAAACATTAAAACTGCGCCTGTAACTTCTCTTTGAGTCATAACCTCTTTTAAGAACAGTACACCAAAGACTGCACCCATTACTGATTCTAATGACATGATTAAAGACGCAATAGAAGGATTGATACCTCTTTGTCCTACAACCTGAAGAGTGTAGGCAACACCATTTGACATGATACCTACATAAAGAAGAGCAGGCAGAGCTAAATACAGGTTATCAAGACTAGGTACACCTGTAATTAGCATCATGATTAGTCCCATGAAAGAAGCTGCAAAGAACTGACCACAGGATAACATCACACCATCTACATAATTTACAAAGTATGAAATTACCAGAATATGAAAAGCAAAACCCACAGCGCAAAGAATAACTAAGGTATCGCCTAATTGCAAACTGAAACTTCCATGCATACAAAGTAAGTACAGACCAACACATGAAACAATTACCGATAAGGCAATTTTTACAGTTAATTTGTGTCCAGCGAAGATACCAATAATAGGAACAAATACCATATATAAAGAGGTAATGAAACTTGCCTTATTTACATCTGTATAGACTAGTCCAAACTGCTGGAATGATTCTGATAAAATTAAGAAGAAACCACAACAGATTGAACCTAATAGAAGCATCTTAGGTGAGTTCTTTTTAGTTTCTTTACCTAACTTTAAGTTAATCTTATTTAAAGAGTAAATTACCGGTATTAAAAATAAACCACCAATTAAGGTTCTATAAAAGGTAAAAGCAAAAGGAGATATGTGGCTGATACCAAGCTTCTGTCCTACAAAACCTGAGCCCCAAATAGTAGCTGTTATAAAAAGTAATAGATACTGTCTTAATTCAAACATTTTGTTATAAGCCTTATCCCTTAAGTGCATCGATTATATATCATCAGATGGACGAACCGTAGTAAGTTGGTATTTGCACAATATAAGATCTTTGAGAGTTTGCCATTGTACTTTTCAAAGTAGTCGTCTGCTCTTAATAAAGATGTTCTACGGCAAACTAATCGAACCGATTAACAACACATAATTTTTTTTGTTCAATTGAAGCCAAACAAGTTAATATAAACTTGTAAATTAACGTTACAGATTAACTACAGTATATGATTGCTAATAATTTTTGAGATAACGATCAGCATCATTTTGTGGGCGCATAATGAATCATAGTTTCAACCATAAATTCACATATAACTCACGAATATTGTTCTTATTACACTCTGTATTCTTCATTATTAGATGCTTTATGTTTGTCTATTCTCATGATACGCGACTAAATACCTGAGTTAATTGATAACAGAATTCTCTATTTGTCAGCAATAACTATCTTTTTTCAGTCGTTATGTAGTAATATATGCATTATCGTCGGCTAAAAATGTCGTGATGCAATAAATATACATAATAAAAACATGGTTGGGAATAATCCAAATAGTTTGACAGTCGCCTCTCCAATCAGTAGGCTAAGTAATATTCCTACTGACAAGGCTCCAAAGTTTATTCGTTCAAAAGATAGGTGTCATATTATTGTTAGAACTCCTATCTATGATGCGAAGGGAAATCTTTTGGCCTATAACTTCAGATATACAGCAGGTGAAGGCAGTTTCAGACCAGATGAACTACAGAGAAAACACGTAAAACATGTTTTAATTGGCTTTTACATTCGCCGTCATATCGAGCAGTTTACTCAGGACAATGCTTTGGCAATGACAGAGTTGCCATTAAGCCCTGAGATAACAAAGTTCTCAAAACCTATTCCTGCTAACAGATTTATTCTGCATTTACAGGACAGGCAAGACTCATCTGCTTCATATCAGCATCAGGTTAATAAGCTAAAACGCGATAACATGACGATTGCTGCAGATGCTTATACAATTGTTTACACTAACTGGTTTAGAGAATTACGTTCTATTAGTTATGCTGTAATCGACATGACCAAGGACGTTGAAGAGCAATTCATCTTAGCTAAAAATATTGTTAAAAAAGCTCCATGGATTAAGATTATTTGCGACAGATGTGATAACCAGAATTTAGCCTCAATTGCTTTTGAAGCTGGTGCTGATTATGTATGCTGTCCAACTTTCTCAAAAGACATCATTAAAAAGAATTTTAATCCTTATCACTTTAAGGCTAACCGTTTAGGCTATGACAAGATCTTAGCGGTCATTTTGGAATTGTTAGAGGACAGACCTAATTATGATCTGTTCTTAGATCTAATTTCAATGAGAAATGATATTAAAGTTAAAATCCCATTCTTATTAGATTTCTTACAGTCAGATATTACTCCTGATTACATCTACACTGATATTGAATCTTCTTTATATGATATTGATACAGAAACCTTGCATAAGTTAATCTGTATTATCTGTCTGATGTTGTTAGAAGAATTCTATATGCCTGATGCTGAAAAAGTACATTACATGCGTTTTGAGCCTGTAAAACAAATCCTTATCAGAGCAAAGTGTGTTGAAGAGCTTTTAACTTATAAGTCAGGTGAGGTTGATGTTTCATGGGGATTTACTGTAGGTCTGAGTACAGCTATATCTAGTCTTTATGCTTATACCAATAACATCATTGATGAACTTTTAACTCAAATTGAAGCAAGACTAATGGTTCTATTTGATGAGCAACCAGTCATTGATACAGCATGCAAGATTGCCAAATCTTTAGATAGTCTTGATTTAGAATATATTGACGGAGTTATGATGGCTGATGTTTTTGGCCGTCATGACATTCTGTTCTCTTACGAAAACGCTATTACCTGGACTTCATCATTTGTCACCATGATGAATCAAAAACGCTACTAAATTTTAATCTTTTAGAAGTTAGCGTAGTGTTCTAAAACTTTTCTAATCTTCATACAGAGAATTCCCATAACTTAAGCTTTCAAGATCTTCTTTATTTACACCTTTGAGCTTAAGTCCTGAATCATCTTCACTGTCGTCATAAACACCTCGACGAGGATCATGCTTAACGCTAGTTACGTTCTGATCATCCTTTTTGTAACCATCAATAGAATAGTTAACACTGTTAGTTCCAAAATTGATAGCTTTGTCGTCATCATTAATTGCGTTATAGTCGATGATGTATGCATCAGCAGTAAAGGCGAAAATAACTAAAGGCAACAATAATAATTTTTTCATAAAATAGCCTCGATCTTTTATATGCCTTAAGTATAGCAAGTTTGAACTTTATTTGAGCTATATTTATAGTAAAATGTAGAATCAGGTCTAACTAACGTTAGATTTATTGGTTTTAAGAATACAGGAAGCTCCTATGCTAAGTTATAAACACGGTTTTCACAGTGGTAATCATGCAGATATCATCAAACATATGACCATCTGCCTTTTGCTTAGGTGCTTAAATAAGAAAGAAAAACCTTATACTGTTATCGATACTCATTCTGGTTCTGGTGTTTATAGATTAGACGGCTTTATGGCTCAAAAGAATCAAGAGTTCAAAACAGGCATCGAAAAGATAAAAGACAACGCAAAGCTCCGTGAATTAGTACCTGAGTTTTACAAAGTTTATGACGATCTAAATGCTGAATTAAAGAATACTTATCCTGGCTCTCCATTATTTGAAGCTTCATTGTCAAGAGATGTAGATAAACTTACCTTCATTGATTTACATCCTAGTGAATTTGAGAATTTAAGAAATAACTTTAAACGTGACAGACGTTGTAATATTCAGCATCGAGATGGTCTTGAGGCTTTAAATGCGCTTTTACCACCTACACCAAGACGCGGTTTGGTTGTGATTGATCCTGCTTATGAAGAGAAAAACGAATACGTAGAGTTAGTTAAAGCTGTAAAAACAGGACTTCATAAATGGAATACAGGTGTTTTTGCCATCTGGTATCCTGTTTTAGGAAAGCTTCGTGATCATTCAAAGAATTTAACCAATGATATAAGACGTTTAAATATACCTATGCTTCAGGTTGAGCTTTGTATTGAAGAACAGGAAGAAGTTTTTGGTATGTGTGGCTCTGGAATGCTCATCTTAAATTATCCTTACGGTATTGATGAGATGCTGTCTCCAGTAGTAGATGAACTTTATAAAGCTTTATCAAGAAAAGGAGCCTCAGCTCGGCTTAAAGTACTAAATCCACAGGAATAATTCTTAATGTGGAAAGTATTCTTAAAATTACATTTAGCAGTTTTAATTGCAGGTTTTACAGGAGTCTTTGGAAGACTAATTTCCTATGACGCTTTTGTTTTGGTCTTTATAAGATTTTCTATAGCCGCATTAAGTGCTTATGTCATATTAAAAGCTTTTAGAAAAATCAAAGCTATTTCATTTAGAAGCAGATTGCAGGGCTTGTTTGTAGGTGCTCTTCTTGCATTTCATTTAATCTTTTTCTATCTGTCAATTAAACTGTCTAATGTCTCTATTGGTACGGTAACTTTAGCTTCATCTAGTTTCTTTACCTCATTGTTAGAGCCAAAATTACTTAATAAAAGGTTTGATAAGACGAGCTTGATTTATGCCTCTTTAAACCTTATAGGTCTTTTTTTAATCTTTAATTTTGATACTAAGTTCAGACTTGGTATTTCTGTAGGTATCATCTCAGCTTTTTTAGCAGCTTTATTTACAGTTTGTAATAAGAAATTCTCCTATGGAAAAGATCCTTATACATTTATTAACTATGAGATGCTAGGTGGATTTCTCTTAGTTTTAGCTTTGTCTCCTGTTTACCTATTAGGGTATGGAACAGCATCAATCTATTTTGATTTAAAAGATCTTATCTACCTGTTCTTACTTGCTACTGTCTTCACTGTGCTTTTGTATCTAATGGTTGTGCAACTGGCATCAAAGGTATCAGCTTTTACCTTAATGCTAACTTTCAATTTAGAACCTGTCTATGCCATTATCATTGCTATGATCCTCTTTAACGAGGCTAATGAAGTTAACTTTTCATTCTATATTGGTGTTGGTTTAATGATCTGTAGCGTACTTTTACAGAACATGAAATCTAAATTAGAGAAGTAGTCTCAATCTTTACTAAAGTCGTTTTTTTTTCATCACGAAAAATAATAAAAATTTTTAGTTACATATAAACAACTTTTATTAGCCTATGCTAAAATTATTTGGCAGTGACTTATTGTTGTTGTATTTTAGTAATAAAAATTTGTCTATGCTTACGATTTATTTGTTTTATATAATAAAAATAAAATCGTAATACGGAAAAGATAAATGTTTAAATTTTTAAGTCAGTTTTTTGATGAAAAGAAGTACTTCTTATCTACTGTAGAAGTATCAAGCTATATTCCAGGCAGGATCAGATGCTACAGTTCTTTGATTAAGAACAATCATGAGAATGCATTGATCTTAGAAGACTACTTCTCAAAATTCGATGAACTGAATTCTTTTAAAATTAACGAAGTAACAGGCTCAGTTCTCATCGAGTACGATGCTGAAAAGATTACAAGAAATCCTGAACTTCGTGAAATTGAAGAAGAATTAAAAAAGAAGGCATCCAAGTAGGGAACACATATGAATTTAACAGTTCTGTCTTTATGTATTGCAGCAGCACAGCCTTTAATCGGTGTGTATGTTAATAATTTAATGAAAAAGAAGATGATTGATTCTGCAAAACAGGCTGAATTTGCATGTGTACATGCAATTAAAGGCCGCAGAAGATACAAGAGTATTCTTCTAAAAGATCCTGTTTTTGCTAATGCTTTAAAAGAGAAATTTGAATCATTAGATCTTTTCAAAAAAATTACTGTAAACACTGTAACAGGTACCGTACTTTTAGAGTATGAGTGCAAAGCTGAATCAGTTGATGAGGTAATCGATCACATCAACGAGCAGACTAGAAAAGTAAATGAAGATAAGTTCGGGGATGATGAGAGCTTGTTAACCAAGTCTGTAAACGGTACTGTCGCTGCATCATCTGCTGTTGCAGTTGGTAAAGGGGCATCAAAATTAGGACAGAGTGCTGGAGCTAAAACAATTGTTGGCAAATGTATCGGTCACTATGCAGGACATGCTAATTCTGCCTTAAGAACAGCTCTGTCAGGTGTTGCTGATATTTCTATCATTTTAGGTGGTATTTGCCTAATTTGGGGCACATACAAAGTATTTGTACAAAAACAAACACCTAATGGTCCTCAGTTAGTTTGGTGGGGCTATAAGATTTTAGAGGGTGTAAGCAAGTAAATGTCTGGCCTATATCATAAAGTTATCAAACTTGAGCAAAATTACAGCGAGAAAAAAGCTGCCTTGCTTGAGTTCTCTTTAAGAAGAGTAAAAGGAGTGGTTTCAGCTTGTGTATTGCCAAATAACTCTTTGAGCGTATACACAAATGATCCAAAGACACTGTCATATGCTCTTTACAAGATGGAACTTTTATCTGTAAAAGATAAGATAAAAGCTAAAGAATCAGAGCAGGAAACTGAGATTAAGAACGCAGCTGACGAGCTTAAGAGCTATAAGTTAAAGGCCTTAATATCTTTAGTAGGTTTTGGACTTTTAGAAATCACTAAGAGAATGGCACCTACTACTTTTTCAAGGCTATCCTTTGCAAGAAGCGCTTTTGTTATGTTAATTGCAAAAGATATCTTCAAAGAAGGTTTTGCAGGTTTAATTCGAGATAAAGCTCCAAATGCTGATACTCTTACCGCAACTGCTGTATTAGCTTCATTGCTGTCTGGCAAACCTGAGTCAAGTTTGTCTCTGTTAGTTTTATCAAACTTTGCAGAAATGTTAACCATAGGTGCTGCTGAAAAAGCAAGACAGCATATTTCAACTTTACTAGATATGAAAGAGAAATATGTTTGGTTAAAAGATCTTGATGGTCATATCCGTAAAGTTGATATCGATTCAGTAAAACTAAATGACAGAGTTGTAGTTTACGTAGGCGAAAAGATCTGCGTTGATGGCACGATAGTTGAAGGCGGAGCTTCAATTGACCAGTCTTCTTTAACTGGTGAATCTATTCCTGCTTATAAGACTGTAGGTGAAGATGTATACGCAGGTACAGTGGTACGTTCTGGAGAAATCACTATTGAAGTATCAAAGGTTGGTGATGAAACCAATCTAGCACGTATCATCAACATGGTAGAAAACGCTCAGAACAGAAGAGCTCCTATTCAGAACTTCGCAGATAGAATGGCTAATGCATTAGTTCCTATTTCATTCTTATCTGCAGCTGTCGTATATGCTGTAACTAAAGACATTCAGCGTGTACTCAATATGTTCTTTATCGACTTTAGCTGTGGCTTGAAGTTATCAACCTCAACTGCAATTTCAGCATCTATCAGTAAGGCTGCTCAAATGGGTGTCTTAGTAAAAGGCGGAAACTTTATTGAAACCTTAGCTGATATTGATACTGTTATCTTAGATAAGACCGGTACCATCACTAATGGACACCCAATCTTAATTGATACTATTGCATGCAAGGGGGTAGAGCAAAAAGAATTAGTTCAGTTAGCTGCAGCTGCAGAGAAATCATCATCTCACCCATTAGCAGAAGCTATTATTAACTATGCTGATGAGAAGCAGTGGGTCGTACCTGATAATGCCAAGATCGAAACTGTTGTAGGTCGTGGTATTAGTGCATCAGTTGATGACTTTGATGGTATCAAAGGTGGTGAACTGTTAGTTGGTAGCTTTGTCTTTATGACTGAGCGTGGCGTAAGAGGCATTAAGAGCTTTGACAGATCACAATATTCTAAAGAGTGTAACATCATCTATGTTGCAAGATCATCAAAGTTATTAGGTGCTTTAGTAATCACAGATCCTATTAGAAAAGACATTAAGAAGACTATCAACCGTATCAGAAGAAACGGTGTTGATGAGATCGTAATGTTAACTGGTGATAACAAGGTTACAGCTGAATATGTAGCGGCTAAGCTTGATCTTGATGGCTTTAAGTCAGATGTTCTACCTCATGAGAAAGCAGAGTTTGTTGCAAGCAAACAGAGCTACTCAAAGGTTTTGATGGTAGGCGATGGTATCAATGATGCTCCTGCTCTAGCTTATGCTGATATTGGTGTAGCTTTAGGAGGCAAATCAACTGATATTGCTATGGAATCAGCTGATATCACCATTACCTCTGATGAACCTTTAAAGTTAGCTAAAGTAATGGAATTGTCAAAATCTACAATGGGATTAGTAAGACAGAACTTTGCTGCTACTATTACCATTAACTCAGCTGCGATGATGCTAGGAGCTTTAGGTAAGATCAATCCATTAATTGCAGCAACTATTCACAATGCTGCAACTATTGGTGTTGTTATTAACTCAGCAAGAATTCTGTTTGATAAGAAATTTACTTTTGAAAAGATCAAACGTAATCAGGATTTGGATAAATAATTTTCCAAACAGCAAACTAGACAAATTCTCTAATTAAAGTTTAGGTTGCTAAATGTTTAAATATGTTTTTATGGAGAAGAGAAATGTTTACTAATAAGACAGATTTATTAATCGGTTTAGCTGCCGGCATTGTTGCTGGTGCTGTAGGTTACAAGATGTTCCAAGATCACAAAGAGCAGATCTTAAACTCATTCGATTCTGTAACCAAGAAGTTCTCAAAGGCAGAGAACACTGCAGAGCTAAGCGAAGAAGAGTTACAGGCTCAGAAAGAGCACTTAGAGGACTTAATTGCTGAGTCAAAGGCTGCTAAAGAAGCTAAGTAAATCAATGGTCTATTATGTGATAGCCCATAAACAAGCCCAACGGTTTCTCCATAAAGAACGTTGGGCTTTTTTGTATATGAAGATAACTAACTTAACTTATTGTAGTAATCCTCATCCTTTATAGGTCTGCTGAAATAATATCCCTGAATTTCATCACAACCTAAGTTTTTTAGGATCTGACTCTGTTCTTTATCTTCAACACCTTCAGCGATGGTCTTAATTCCAAGTTTCTTACACATGGTGATAAGAACACTTAAGATGGTGGTCAACTTTTCATTATTCTTTTTAGCAATGTTATCGATAAGTTTTTTATCGAACTTAACCTCAGATACAGCTAAATCTGCTAATGAATAGATATTTGCATGAGCGGTTCCAAAGTCGTCAATAGAGATGTTAAATCCTTCTTTTGATAGTTCATCGGTTACATCAACAAGCTCTTTGTGACGGATTGTGTTAGTATGTTCAGAAACCTCAAGAGGGATCATGTCATAAGATAAATGGTATTTGTTCATGATCTCTTTAAGTTTTGATTTAAACTCAGGACGTACGATAGTATGTCTTGAGAAATTGCAGGAGACAGGCAAGATCTTTTGATTACTGTCTAATCTTTCTCTCATTCTCTTGCAAATAGTTTCAAAAACATAATAATCAATCAAATGAGTGTAGTGAGCAGATTCTAATGCAGGAATGAAGTCATCAGGTGGAATTAAAGTATCATTGATGATAAGCCTTACTAAAGCCTCTGCACCAGCAATCTCTGCTATATCCCCCTGAATTCTGAACTTAGGCTGATACATTACTTTAAAGCAACCATCAGCAATCAGCTTTTGAATTTTAGCAGGCTCAATGATAGTTAGCAAAGAATCATTCTGAGAACGGTATCTTGAGTTACTCTCATCACTAGGATGTACTCTGTAGTATTTCTTTTTCTCAGAATACATATCTGACTCAGCCTGATTTATGGCAGACTGAATCAAAACACCTGCCTTAACCCAACTAGTACCAACAGAGACAGAGAAACCTTTATCTGATGTCATAAATGCTTTTAGCATGTCTGACACCATTAAGAAGTCATGCTCTTCAATATTAGGATAAATACCTACGAATTCATCACCACCGATTCTGTAGATGTATTCGCTGTCATGTAATAACTGTTTTAATAATGAAGCAGTCTTAACTAAGATAGTGTCACCAGTCTTAACACCCATCTTTGAGTTAATCTGTTTTAATCCATTAACATTTAGGTAAATAACACCAATGTTGTAGTTTACTGATAGGGTATTAACCTCGCTTAATAATGAATTACGATTCTTTAATTTGGTTAAAGGATCGATATTGGTAATGTTTGTAAGTTCGGCATGCATAATTCTGTGAGTAAGAGAACTGCTCATCAGAATTGAAATAGTATTTAAAGCAGGTTGCAAAGTCTTTAAAACTTTTTCATCAGGAGATTTAAAGAACACGGCTCCTAAATAGGTTTCATCTGAGATTAAAGGAAAGCAGAAGAACTTGAATCCTTCATGTTCAAATTCAAAACAATCCTGACCTACTTCAGCTCTCTTTAAAAACTTATCAGGGATCTGTACAGAATCCTGAGAATGTTTGAATGCATCAGAAATCCATAAATGCGATCTGTGGAATTTAGTCTTAACAGAATTCTCTACATCTGTATCATGAGTTGTAGGAAGAGTTGAAGCTAAAGTAGCTGACTTTGAGTCAGGTTCAAGATCCATTGAGAGTTTTGTCTGCTCATAGATACAACAGAAATTTGAGTTAGTTTGAGTACCTAGATACTCAATAAAACGATACAATTGAACATCTGGATCTTTAATATTCTTAGTATAAATCTCTGTAAAAGGAGCGATGGTATCGTTTAAACTAGCCTTTTCTTGAGTTTTTTCTGAAATTTGATTTTGAACAACGTGAATTTTGTTATCTATTAGCGCAACGTTAATAGTATAAGTTCGGTTATATAACTCAATATTCTTAGATTTGATTACGTAACCGTTTTTTAATTTGGATTCAACTAATGAGGTGACATAAAAATTGTCGCCGATAGAATGGTTACAATTGCATTCTTTACAAGGGGATTTGCATCCACGTAACAACTCATGGCAGGTGCCAACAAAACATCCCTCTACACCTAAAGCTTCACTTAATGGTTTATTTAAATAAACAATATTCTTAGTAGTAGCATCAGTAATGAAAACATACTGATCGATGTTATCTAATAGTAAATCTGCGATTTCGCTGATATCAAAGGAACTAGATGAGTTATAGACAACATCATCCAGGTTATCAAAGTCTAGACTAGACTGAATCTCCCCATCCAGATAGGACTCGGATAAAATATCCGCTGTTGTAGCATCGTTGCTTTTCTTAGTAGTCATATTGTTATTTATTATCAAATTCTTTCAAGATAAGAACTTTTCTTTATATAGTTATAATAAGTGAAAGCTTAACATAAAGCACACAATCTATTATAAATGCAACTTTATAAACATTCTAAAATTAGTAAGAATTAGTATTATGAATGTCATAAAATAAAAGCCTTTTAAAGGTTATAATAATCACATTCGTAAGCAAGATCAACTCTAAAACGCTTATAAATTGTTTAATTTATTATCTGTTGAATGTATTAAACAATATTATGTAAATGCCGTAAACGGTTAAGGGCAAATAGGCTTAGTTTAAGAAGATAATTGAATATGATTATTTTCACATTGTCTTTAATAAGGTTGAAAGAAAAGTTACAAGCTGACTAAATATTTTATTAAACTAAGCTCTATATGGTGCACTATTCAATAAAAAACTAATCAAATTTTAATAAACAATGTATACGTTTTAATTTTTAATTAATATTTAGTTCTTGATAATTAAACAATTATTATAAAAATTTTACAATTATTAGGATATATTAGAATAAATATAAAAAATCAAATTTTTGTAACTATTCAGAACCTACTATCCAAAGATAATGTCTGGGGTACCGTCAAAAGGAGCTTTTAATGCTTTAACTGCATTGATGTCATTCTTTTTGGCGGTGCCAATGTAGGACATAATCTTTATGTAGTTTTCTGCTCCATTAGTGGTTCTGAAACAACCAGAAATCTTAATTTTAGTTACTGAAAAAGAATTATAATATGCCTGAATCGTTTGTTTAAAGTCAGAAAGTTATTCATTTTTATATACAACAATTCCTTTCATTAGTATTAGTGGGTGAGTTTCTGATTTTTTGCTTTTCAAATCAAAAACATTGCGTAATTCGTGTTTGTGTTATGTACAGGTGATACTATGAGTGACTTTTTAAAGCAAATTAAAGAAGATATTTTAGAGTACCAAAGTAAGTACCCACATTGTCAAAATATGAAAAAAGATGAATGGGCATTTAATTTCTGGGTTTTAGATAAGTTATATAAAGAAGATGAGCAAGTCATAGAAGACAAAATAGTTGATTACAATGACAAGGGAATAGATTGCTTTGTTTGGCATGAGGATACCTTAGACTTGTATTTAATTCAAAATAAGTTTTATGCAGAAGGTACAAATCTAACTAATGAGTATGTACAAAACGATTTTTTGACAAGAGCTATAGGAGCCTTAGAAAAGGGAACCTATACAAGAAGTTCCGAATTACAAGAAATTTACACAAAACATAGTAGTAAAAGTGAATTTACAGTCCATTTTGTTTTGTATGTAACTAATACCACAGCAAAAACTAAATCTATAGTTGATGGTTTAAAAAAATTTAATGAATCACATCAACGCCAAGAAGCAGTAATTTATGACCTAAATGACATAGAAAGTCTTTATTATGATAAACCTATTGTAAATAAGAAAAAAAATGTCATTTGAAATAAGAACAATTAATAAAGGAACTATTCTTAACATCGATCCTGAAGCCTATAAGATGACAGTACCTCTTGATGCTAAATATGTATTAGTCCCTGTAATTAATATGTACGAGATCTATAAAAAGTCAAAAGAGGAACATTACCCCTTATTTGAAGCTAACATACGAGAGTATTTAGGCATAACAGGTTCAATAAACAAAAAAATTGCAGAAACTCTAAAGAGTCAAGTGGAAAGAGTTAACTTTTTTTATTACAACAATGGCATTACTATAATAGCAGAAGATATTTCTAATGAAAGCACAAGTAGTGGTTTTAAAAGGTTAAGTATAGAAAATCCTCAAATTGTTAATGGATGTCAAACAGTTAGCACTATATATGAAACATTATCAAATTTACCTGAGCAAACTCTAGAAAAGGAATTTAAAGATACATATGTAATGCTAAAAATTCTTAAAATTCCATCTCAAGATGCTAAATTACAAGAGTTATCAAGAAATATCGTTACATACAATAATTCTCAAAATGCGATTAATCAAAAAGTATTTACTGCAAACACAGAAGCATTTTTAAGAGTTCAAACAGAGTTTGAAAAGAAAGGTTGGCTTCTATGTATAAAGCAGAGTGATAAAAATAAATTTTCAAAGCAGTATAAAACTGTTACAAAACTGCAAACGCTTAATAATGAATTAGTTGCAAAATTTGGGTTGGAAAAAGTATCTAAGACCAGAGATTATGAAATTGATTTAGAGAAATTGTTGCAAGTAATTTTAGCTTTTGCAAAGTCAGGTCATGAGGCAATTACAAAAAAGTCTTATTTATTGAAACCTTCAACTGCTCAAAATAAATTAGTTACTGAATTTATAATGGGTGAAGGTACTATGAATGATATTTTAAGCCTTTATTTATTATATTTAAGAGCAGAACAGGAAAAGAAAAAAAGCCCTGATGGAAGAATGCCAATTCCTTTATATCTTATTGATTGCTTTGGTAATTATGATTGTGAAAGAAAATGCACAAATATAGCAAAAAAACTTACAGATAAAGAAACAATCGATAGAATTATCAATCTTTATAAGGCAACAATAAAGGGATATAACACACAATGGAACAAGAATAATCCTGAAAAAGGCTACAATGTAATGATTAAAAGCTCAATAGATCAAAATATCATGGATAGTACTAGATCAATGGCTGAAAGTATGATGTGATAGGTTGAGTATATATAGACAATATGAAGTGACCTCCGCGAATGTAAATTCGTGGATTTACCGTGTAAACTGTAGATGTTAAAAATTTAACAGAAACGGATTTACCGCATACATTAGGAAGGTCACTTATGAATAAGATAATCTATATTGGAAAGGATGTCCATAGCACAAATTTCACATTATGCAGTTTTGAGCCTGGATATGGCTTTGAAGCAGATAAGATCTTTGGACAAACACAGATTAAAGAAGACATATTTAACAGTACTGTAAAATATATCAATAAGCTCAAGAGCATGAGACCAGATGTTGATGTTGTCTGTGGCTATGAGGCAGGGTGCTTAGGATATAGCCTGCATCGAAAGCTAAAAGCCAAGGAAATTGAGAGTGTGATCTTAGCACCTACAACTATGGCGGTAGCTAGAAACAGTTCAAAGAAAAAGAATGATTACAGAGATGCTATAACCATTGCTAAATGTTTAGCAAGCTCAGCATATAAGGCTGTATATTTACCTGATGAGAAAGACGAAGATGTAAGAGATTTCATCAGGATGAGAGATGATCATAAAACAGCTTTAAAGCAGATTAAACAGCAACTAAATGCTTTCTGTTTACGTCATGGACATCACTATGATAAAACCAAATGGACAGGACTCCTTCTAAACTGGTTAAGAAAGCTTGAATTGAGTAAGGTCCAACGAGAGGCTGTAGAAGAGTATCTTGCAACCTATGAGACACTTACAAGCAAGATAGCAGCACTGGATGTCCGTATAGAAGACATAGCCTCTGAAGAAAGATATTCTGAAAAGGTTAATAAGCTCAAGTGCATCAAGGGAATACAGACTCATACAGCTTTATCCTTTGTCTGTGAAATAGGAGACTTTAACCGATTCAAATCAGCAGACAAGTTTGCAGGCTTTATAGGTCTTGTACCAGGAGAATGCTCAAGTGGTAATACTGAAAGAATGTTAGGTATTACAAAAGCAGGAAACAGGCATTTAAGACGACTGGTAGTAGAAATATCAAATACCTACAGACGAGGCGCTGTAGGTCGAAAATCAGTAGCCTTAAGGGAACGTCAGAAGGATATGCCTAAGGATGTAGTTGCATATGCTGATAAGGCTACTAATCGTTGCCAAAGAAAGTACCAGCGCATGATGTTCAAAGGAAAGAATTCAAATCAGGCGGTAGCAGCTGTAGCTAGAGAGCTATGTTGCTTTATCTTTGGAATGATGACTGGTCATTATTCAAGAACAGCTCAGGCAGAAGCTTCAGTATACCGTTCTGAGTTAGATTAGAGTTTTGTTAAGGAAAAGAAGTAGGCATAAGTATTTTAAAGTGATTTAGGAAAGACGTTTTTTATCAAGAAGGTTTGAACTATCTACGATTAACCTATGATGGCACGATAAACGTGATCCTCGCTAATAGACAGTAGAGTTCGCGGCGAAACCATTGACCTGGGGTAATCAATCCTCGTAAAACAGAGTGGCCAATGCCGTATCTTATACTGAGAAGAGCGTCTTATCTAAATCACTAAAAAGGTACTTGACAAAGGTCACTTCATAACGGATTTATTAGTTAAGTTATTACACATTGCTTTCAATAGCTGGTATATTTTATTAGGTTTAGTATTTATCATTATCGTTGTATCAAACTACTTTAATCTACCTACAGAGTTAACTACGGCATGTTCTACTCTTATTTATAGCAAGAACGCATACGGTAGCTTTAAAGAAGGTTTAAAACATAAAAAAGCTTAGTATTTATCGTTATGATTGATAAAGATTACTTTAAAGACAGTTTTGATTATAAAAAGTCAGAGTTATTTAAACATTCTGTAGCATTGTGGCAGGCAGGATTTTTGAATACTGATAAAGACACAGCAAGGCTATCCTTTGTTAAGGATATTCTAGCTAATGACTTCTTTATAGCTCCTTATAAAGATAACAGTCCTCTTGTTGCTTTTAATAATCCTGAATCAAGGAAAAATAAAACAAAAGAAAAGCCCGTTATCGACTCAAGAGGTATCTTTATTAACTGGGACACTCTTTATATTCTGTGTCTCGATTGTAAATTTATTGTCAGAAGAAGATATTTAGAGGATACATGTTCTTTTGATATCTTTGACAGGTATATATTTCCAAACGATACAGGCTACAGAAAGCCAACGTTTAGTATTATTAAAACCAGTAATTCCTCTATTCTACAAAAAGTTAACGCTCATACCGCAATTGGTTTAAGTTGGAATGAAGTGAGTCAGACTTACGGATACGCACTCTCAATATACAATACTCAAATTGAGGTCGGTCCCGTTACTACTAATAATTTTAAATGGGTTGAGTATTATGCTTGCAGAGCATTAGTTTTGTATATTATCTACAGGGCTTATGTTATTACCATGGATAACTTCTTGGATAAATTAGCTCTACTAAAAACTCATTCTGCATTAGAACAGGAAAACTTCTATAAAGAAATTATTGGTTTTAAAATTACTAAACTCTACAGAAATCCTTTGACAGCACACAGGGGAGATGAAGTTCCTTTAATCTGGAATTATATTTCATGTAAATTCAACTTTCCTGAAACCATCGCTGAAATCGAAGATAAAATTCACGATTGTTCAATGTTTAATGAATACCTAACAGGGAAAATGCTGTCTGAGAAAAGTAACAAGTTTGCTGTTGGAGCTATCATTGCTGCCGTTGTTATTTGCATAGTACAGTTGATTGCTCCGTTTGTTCAGAATTTAATTATGAAATAGGAATATAGAGATATGGAAAGAACCGCTATCTTCACTATAGTTGGAATTTTAACATGTGCCTCAATATTTGTTGGTGGACAAATATACCAAAAGTATTATAAAAACGATAAAACTGAAATAGCACAAGAATTAAAGTCCTATCAAGGACCAATTGAAAACAATTTCAAAAATATCGGAAATTTTGAAATTCTTGACAAAGCAATAGAGTTTTTTAATCAAGCTGGATATAACTGTCAAAAAGACTTTGTATTTACAAGTAAAGCTAAAATAGCAGATCAATTTGATATTGATAAGCTCAACAAAGTTATGTGCCTCTTTAATTTTGAGTCAAATTCAATTTATATAAGAAAAGATGTAATAAAAGACATGGAAAAAAAAGTTGCAAAATTTAACGTTGCTGAACTTGAATATAGCCCAAATTTTAAAGAAACAATAAAATTATACGATTATTTTAATGTCAATGATCCTGCTCAAATGAGTGAAAGAACCATTTTAAGAAAGCTCGAATATGCTCAAAAAGTCGAGGTATTTGATCGTATCCCCGAAGACTATATCAACTTCTATGATTATATTTATTCTGATGAATACAATGGCAGTAGAATTGCTTACGTTGAAGACTATCTTCTAAAAAAAGGATATAGTAAAAATGATGTATACAACATCATAGATGCTTCATATTTAGCTATAAAAGATTATGACAAGTTATCTGTAAATAAAATTAAAATTCCTCTAATTATTGTTAACATCTATTTCAAAGAAAAACATAGACCTACAGAAATGGAAAGATATGAAATTAAAAAAACTATACGAATTAATTACAATCAAATTATAAGGAATTTTGATGAAAACTTTATAAAAATAAATTATATAAAAACAGAATAAAAAAAACAAAGGCACCATTTTTTATGATGCCTTTATTAATATTAATTAAAAATTACTTATTTTGTTTTGAGCTATATTTAATAGCTTCTTGATATGTAGGTAAAGCAAGACCTCCATTTCCGTCACCTTCATTAATTTTTTCCATTGCTGCAATAGCAGTAGCATTTCCATGACCTGCAGCTCTAGCCATATTTACCATATTATTAGCATATTCTGTTGCATGTTTTTCACCTTCTTCTGTGAAATGGCCCTTGTCATCAACATATTTTTGAATATTACCATTATCATCTTTGTAATAGTAGTCTCCTTTTCGTAACTGTTCTTTAAAAAACTCTCGAGCTGTATCATTAGCACCTTTTGCCACTCTATCAATGGTTCTAGAATTCTTATAATCAATATCATCGTCTTGTGTATAAGGAGCCACTTCAGTAAATCCCGAAGCTCCTCGCTGATAATACTTAGAATCCTGTAAAGAAGCTCCTGTAGCAACTTCACTCAATACCATTTTTTGCTCAAATAGTGCTTTTGTATCTCTATCGTTAAATTCACAGCCAACGTTATTAGTTTTTAGACCAGCGCCAGCTAAAAAGGCATTCATATCTTTAGAATTTGTCAAATCCTTATTTTTCATGATGCCTTCATCTAAATCAACCCTATCTTCAGTTAAAGCCGATCTAAATGGTTTAACAATAGCTTCGTGTACATTTCCCAAAATACCTTTATCGTTATTTGCAACTGCATCACTCCAAACTGGTCCTTGACTATATCTATCAAATCCTCTTCCAGTATATGAATAATAATTGCTCTTACGATTCTTTTCTTCAGCTTCTTTCTTTAAACGTTTAGTATTATCTTGGTTAAATTTAGTTGCTTCAGATCCTCCTAAATCAAAGCGTTCTTGAGCAACATTCTCTCCAGGATTATTTTTAATAAGAGAATCTTGTACATCCTGGCGTAAATGATCACCACCGTTGTCATTAAGTGGAGCATTAAAGTCAACTTTCTCCTGAGCATTAGCTCCTGTTTGATAACCAGAAGTATTGGTTGGAAGAGCAACGTTATTATCAATCATTTTTAGAACACCGTCTCTTACATTAAAGTCTCCTTTATCCATACCATTTTGTCCAAAATCATAGGTGAGTAGAGCATGTAATTTACCAATAGTATCTGCATTAGTACCTAAAGACATGCCTGACTGGTTTTCTTTAACTAACTTATTAGCTTGAGCTTCTAATAATTGGCCAGCCCCTTCACCATATTGTTGGTCTGCCCAGTTTTTAACTTGTTCAAAATAAGAAGCAACTTCAGATGAATCAACACGACTTGCAATATCTGCCAAATCAAGATTTCTTGATAATGAAAGAGACTGAACATAAGAGTCAACCTGTTGTGATTTTTCTCCTTGTGCTCTTGCATCTGACAATGCGTTTTGTAGTGCATCATCATGAGTGCCAGTTTTGCTGTAAGAATGAGTGTTCGTACCTTGATCTAATAAAGCACCTGCGACTACTCTATTAATTGCAGCTGCCTCAGAATCCGTTAATTTAAATCCATCACCATTTGACTTGTTTATGCCATCTGATTTTGAAGTTGTTTTACTTTCTTGACTTGAAACTGCCTCGGTATCTGAAATTCCTGCACTGCCATTAATATTGACAGCTTTTCTTAATGCAGAAGAAGTCTTCATACCATGGCTATTTTTTGTTAGAGAGGTTTCGTTTCCAGAACCACTTCGATTTGTAACATTGGTAGTAGATGATGATGAACCATTTTCCGATGTAGCAGTATTAGAGTTACCACCACCTACACTTATTCCTCCTGACATAGATACAGCTTGCTGAGATAGATATGAAATCGCATGAGAATTCGTGGAATTTTGGGCAGTTTGTCCAGCAGACTGTCTGAATCGTTCTATAGCTGAATTAAAAGTATCAAAAAGTATCAACGTCAGAAGATGAAGTGGATCGCAAATAACTACCAATTTGAGCTGTAGCATTTGTATAGCCACCAGCTTCAGTAATTCTGTCGTTAATAGCATGAGCCAAACTTCTATTAGCCTGATGAGACTGTTCATCGGCAAAAGACTTCTGATTAGACAGAATTTCTCCCATATTTATAGAAGGAAGTTTTGCTCCATTCAGAGTGGCTTTGAAAGCATCAGCCGTCCAAGCTGACTGCATGCCAATCGCAGCAGCAGGGGATACCACATCAGGAGCAACAACTTTCTCGTTGATATGGTCTGAGCCAGCCATACGACTTGTTAATGAGGTTAAGGCGTAGACAGAACCTGAGATAATAATCAATGACAGAAGTGGAGTAGCAGCTTGGAACATAGCACCAGTTGCTACCCAATCTTTAGCAATGCCAATCATTCCATCATACATATAGAATGAAAGAGAACCGTCAGCATTATTCATGTTTGGTTGAGATGCTAAATAGCCAGTTCCTAATGCAGTCATCTGTCGTGTCGCTGCTGACATAATAAACATGTTAGCTACAGCCATTGTTGGTAACCACATCTGAACCCAGATAAGTAAGAGAATGTACTTAAAGAACAATCCCATACCAAACAGACCTAACATTACAAAGACGGCTGCAAACGGAGTTATTGCATAGAAGAAAGACTCCATGAATGCCATAATTGGGCGAACAGAGTTCAAGAACATTGACTGTTCACCAGCCCACTGAACGTTACGTTGCTGAATGGCCTGAGAAATCATAGAAGCAGAATTAATATCACCATAAGCAGCATAACCGTCTTTCAAGCCTAATTGCATGATTTGTCTGCCCACAGAAGCTAACATAAATTTCTGTGCTTTAACCTGTGAAGCTTGAATTGCATTTAAGCCTTTTTCCTGAAATTGGAAGTTCAAATCTTCAGGAGAAGAAATTTCTGTACAAGTGTCATGACCATCTGTCTCCATTGAGCATAATCCTACACCTGAAGCAAACTGTCTTAAAACAGAAGTAGGAACACCATTTAAAGCTGTTTCATACTGAGGTTTAATCATTGCCCATGCAGTTGCACAATCATGCATTTGAGCCTTATTACTTCCTGAAGGAATAACTTCAGTAAAATACACCCTAGAGTTAAATTCAAAAGCATCAGTTATAGATTTGGAAAGAAGATCTGAATGAGATAGGCCTCCCTTTTCAGGACCTAAAAACAAAGCTTTTGCAGTACAGTCTTTAGTGTAATTTCTTAAATTAGTTAAAAGAGCTCTTCCTTCTGGACTTTTAGACATCATATAAGCTACACCACCACGTTCTCCGGCTTCACCTACGTGGTTGATTAAATACAATGCTTCATTAAAGCCAGAACCATCTCCATTTGTAACCAAAGCTCCTTCAGTTCCTCCAAAAGCCTGTTCCATTTTTTTTGTTAAATGGTAACCAACATTTGATACGATAACGCCAATCCATGCAGGACCTGAAGGTACATTATCCTTTTGAATAACCGTAGCATCACTGTAAGCACTTTGTATAGCAACATCCGTTGTTGTACCAAAACTCAATACATAAATTACCCAACACACCAACAAGTGATGGATATTGATACCTTTTAAATGAATAATGGTCTGGAATGTTATGATAATGACGCCAATTAAAGCACCGACAGCGGCCGCTCCAGCCAAACCACCATCAGTACCGCAAACAGCAGCAACAGCATCAAGCACTTTGCCCAGATAGTAAGCATCACCACAAGAATATATTGTTGGCAAATAATCCATTTATTATTCCTTATTGTTTTTGATTTGCACCAATTACAGAATCCCAGCCAGTAGAATCACTAACCATTAAGATGTTGTCGTAATATTTCAAATATCTATCAAGGCTGTTTAAAATATCTTTTTTAGAACCGAATCTTACAGATAAATTGATATAATCATCTTTCAGTTTGTTTTCAGCTGCAGTTAATAACCCTGAGACTTTTTCAACTGAAGCGTTACCTTTAGCACTTTGTAACTGAGCTTTCATAACATTTATCATTTCTTTTGTTACATCGTAGGAAATGTTTAAAGCTAAAGCCTGAATATTATCCTTAATAAACTCACCACCAGCACTGCCACCAGTATCAGAACGATTAGCACTTCCTGATTTAATCTGAAGTTCTGCTAACTTGGACCTTACCTCTCCAGGTAATAACAGTAGAACTTGAACTTGAGCATCAGTTGGACCAGTACCAGTGCCACCATTGTTATTAGCTAGCATTCCAACAATACTGTTTGGACTGCAATCAGCTGTAATGTCATAAGTATCACACAGCTGTTTATACAGAACGTTGATATAGCCTGAAGCTGATGCATCTGGAGTTCTTTTAGGCTTATCGCATGTATCGTCGTTATTACACTTGTAATAGACAAATTCTTCACTTCCGTTAGCGCCTTCAAGAATTGTTTTCAAACTTAATTTAGGATCATAGGTTATGAAGTTATTGTCATCACCATTATTTTCAGTTGCCTTTACAGATGTGCTTGGCGGTTCCACCACAACAGTTCCTATCAAAGTCATGATGGTTTCATTTGGAGAACCAACTGTAGTGAATGCTGTATTTAAACGAGAGGACAATGTCTTTTTGTTATTAACAAGAGTATTCCAGACAAGGTTTCCATAAAGGCCTTGATCTTTCATTTTTTGTACGACTGGAGTACTGTTAGCACTATCTTTAATAGTAGAGCCACCTCCATTTGTACCAGTAATTTGGTTATAGAAAACTTCAAAGCTATCACCAATACCAGAAACTGATGCTGCAATTTTAGTACCGGTATCTGTAGCTTTTGCAATAAAGCCATCTTTATTTGAAACGTTATGTTGGCCAGGAAGCTCAGAAACAAGATCAACTGCAATACCTTTAGCTAATTCGCAGCTGTTACTTAAGAGTTTGTTAATTTCACGAACGATATCAGAAAACTTCTGCATAATTGCAGCTAATGCCGGAGATACAGCCCTCAAAGCCATATCAAACATTACACCAATTGAGTTAGCCATAACAGCTCTGAATAACTGAACTAGCTGATCTGCGTTGATAAATGAGAAAGAACCAGCAAAGAAATCCAAACCTCCGCAACCTGCACTAATGCTAGGAGGAGCAAAAGAAACAATATCTTCGTTAAAGATTTTGGCCCTAATTGTGGAACTACCACCTGAGATTACATTACGTGTACCAGTTTTAAAAGCTTTTGCTCCACTAGCATTATGTAATGAGCCTTGAGCTAGAGTCTTGGACATTACATTTTCAATCCAGTTATTAGCAAAAACTGGAGTTGGAGTTGTAACTGCAAGCATTGCACTTAGTGTACCGATAACAGTAATAACTTTGGCTGAATGAATTACCGAAGTTACAGCCTTTGAAGTTTTGGAGAGTTGTGTTTTTATAAACATAATTATTAGTAACCTCTTGGAATATTTATAAACATAATTATTAGTAACCTCTTGGAATAAAATCTTTTGAGTGATCAAACTCTGCGTCTTTTTCCTTTTGAATTTCTTTAACTAAGACAGATGGAGATACATAGTTTGTGTCTTTACCATAAGGATTTTTTTCATCTTTTAGAGAAACTAATCGAGAAGCTAAATCAGAATCTGAACTTAAAGTTGAAGATAAAGATGTAGAATTATCAAAAGGCTTTACTTCATTAAATTCTTCAGGAGACAGCCATTTGTACTTTTGAGCAGCAGTTATCGTTCTGGTGTTCATATCAGACATTGTTGTGAAGCCCTGAATTAAAGGTTTAATTTCTTTAGTTTCAGCATTAAAAAAGAAAGATGCTGGAAGAGCTCTGATTTTTAGCTTAGAAATGATGTTTGGGTTAACAATATAATTAGGAAAATACTTTAAAACACCGCTGTCAGGTGAAGGTTGGTCTACAGAAACAGCTGTAACGGCTATTCCATTAGCCTCTTTTGCAGACTGCAAAACTTCAGCCTGTAAATCACAAATTCTACAGTTGTTTTTAAAGACAAAAAATATACCTACTTTACTGTAAATTTTACTCAAAACCTTGGCTTGAGAGTAATTTAGAATAACTTTACGCTCACGGTTAGCAAAACCTCCAACAGGTGAACGAGCAGCTTCGTCTAAGTAAGGATCACCTTCAACGGCCATACGACCGGCATAAGCAAACTGTTCAGAACGATCGATAGCAAAACGCTGAAGATACAAATAAGCTCTTAAGTTCTCTACTGTAGGGTTATCCCATGCAACCTTTCTGTATACATCAAGATTTTCCTTAACCCAGTCAGCACTGAACATAACAGGAGCCTGCTCTTTAGGTTCTTCAGGCTTTTCCTCTTTAGGAGGCTCAACCTTAGCAACTTGTGACTCAACTTTTGGTTTAGGCTCTTCTTTCTTCTTTTTCTTGGCAATCTTCTTCTCAGGAGGTTGCTTATACCACCAATAACCTTCAGAAGTCTTTCGCCAGAAAGAGTTTCTATTAACCAGAGGAGTATCTATCTTGACGTTAATCTTCTCAGGCGGTTCTGCATAACAGATTTGAACTGTCGAGTATGTAAGTACCGAAGCTGACATTACTGCAAGCAACAGTTTGTTAATTTTCTTCATGATTTAGATCTCTAAAAATGGATAGTGAAATTGTAAGAAAAGAGATACATACAGCTGTATGTAATAAGGGGTAACTTTGACTTAATTTGACTTAAAAATGAGATTTACATCTGGACAGTGGAAAATTCAATATACAAAACTATTTTTAATAAAGATATGTTTTCTGATAAAATCGCAATTACAAATCAAAATCAAAGGTACAAAAAAAATACGTTTAAAAAAGCTTATGCTTGCCACTCTTGTGGCGAGTTCTCTTGTCGCACATGCACATGCTGAACTGTCGACAAGTTTTTTAAAAGGCTCTGTATATGAAACAGTCGGTCTAACAGAAAATGTTGATCCACTGCTTTTGTATTCCATTTCACTGGTTGAATCTGCAAAAGCTTCAAAGCAGAACAACATCTCATTAGTTACTCCTCACAAGTACGTAATTCGTACTCCAGATGGACCTGTATACCCAACTACATTTAGAAATGCCAAGAAATGGTTATCTTACTGTATTAGAAAATATGGTAAGAAACAGTTAGATGTGGGGTTAATGCAGATCAATGGAATCCATTTTTCAAAAGTTAAAGATCCTAGTGAACTTTTAAATCCTGAAATTAACGTAAAGGTTGCAAGCAGAATACTGAAGAATGCTATGGATTCAGCTCCTTATAACAAGTCTGTAGGTATTGGAAGATACCATTCATACACAGCTTGGAGAGCTAAGGCTTATGGAGAGAGAGTAATCGCAGTATACAAAAATCTTAAGAAGGTGAATTTATAATGACTGATTATAATAAGACCCCGCATGGATTACTTACTCCCAGAATGGGCAGAGATGACAGTAGGATTAGAAATGAACTTCAAAAAACCTTTACCCAGCATGATTTGGTTTCTGATCAACTGATATATGATCCTATAGGAACTTTAGCTAAAAACATAAAAGTCTCTCATATAGATTTATATGAACTGGAAAAAGAATTATGGGGCCTTTTCAAAAAAGCTTCAATGTATGAAAATCCAAAAGAGGCAGAAGCTATCTTCAACCTATTCAGTTTAGGTAATTCTATAAGAAACATAATTACCCATGTCAAAGATTATTCTGTGTTTGATGTGCTTCGTGATCCGTACTTCTTATCTTTCTGCATACCATTAAGTTATCAGAAAAATCTGATTAATGACTTTAAGGTACAAAAGGACAATCAGTCAGTTTCGAGTTCAGACTCAACAACTTTCTGGGCAGCAATCATACACATTCTTGACGTACGTCCAACCAAAGGGCACATAGGAGCTTTTCAGCTCGGTATTATTCCAGAATTTGAAAGAATATTAAGAGCACCTAATTCATACACACAGGTAATGTCATTTCTTTCCAAATATCCAATCAAACTGGAATTGCGCTTTACTACTGAATTACTGACAAATATTTTGGATTCAGACAAAGACAGTAAACGCAGAAAAGACCTGCTGGAACTTAAGTACTTACAGATTATTTCAGGTCAAAATCTTGATATGGAATTATTTAAGAAAAAGATGCCATTCTTAGTAAAAAACAAGATGTTCGATTAAGAGCTTGAAGAAGTCATAAATACGAAGGAGAGAATAAATGACAAGCAAAGAACATAATTTACCAGCAGGGGTAACAGAAGAACCAATTTCATCTAAGCCACTCAATATTGCGAACATTCACAATATGAGGATCAATGCCAACGTAACAGAAGTACAGACACTTTTAAGATATCATCTATCGTTTTCTTACATCACTTGTTTTACCAATATTAACGATAAAACAATAAGAAAAATCCGTACAGAAATGATTAACAGAACAATCATGGAAGATGATCCAAATTCTTCTAAGAAAGAGAAGATATTATCCAGCTATCATCTTAAATCTAACCGTTGTTTGTACTATATAAATGAGTTTTTAATCCTGTACGCAAGATTTCACCCGCAAGATCCGAATCAGGCCTTTGACTTAGAAAGTCTGCTGATGACATGGAATGTCATAGGTAATCACATTAACCTGAAAAACATTAACATCAATGACATTTTATATGCCTGTCGTTTAATGTTAGAGGAGGTTTTGCTTGTAGACGATGAACCAATAGGAATATGGCTCAAATATTCAAAAGACTATAAAGCCTTCTATACATACATTGGTAACTCTGATAAGAAGCAAAATCAAACTGGCTATGTTGAGCTTAAGAGCATTCATGAGATTGAAGATAAAATGCTCCAAAAAGAGTCATTCAAGAAATGTGATTAATATGAGGATTTTGAAGTTATTAATATTTTTGATAAAAATAGACTTGATCTATTAATCTAAAAAATTTATATTAGACGTCACTGATTAGCACAGGTCAGAAAAGAAAATATAAAATGTTATGTGCATTTTAAAAATTCTCAAAAAACTCAATTTTGAGATTTTTAAAAAATTAAAGCAAATCAAGCTGTTGTAAGTCTTTCTATACAACTTCGCATAATTTATATTATGTTAAATTGTGTTAATGTAATTCTTAATAGCTTGATCTTATAGAGACTTTTTAAATTTGTGAATTTAGATTATCGTTATTCATTTTTATCAGATAAACAGTTTTGAAATTTTAACTGTGAGTTACTTACTGTCTTATTCCAAAACTTTTCGTCAAAATAATCCAGGATCAATCCAGGTAATGAACTTAAAGTGCATATAACGTGAAAAAGGATCTGCCATTTCACAAAAATGGAATTATGCATTTATTTGAGGGATCATGTAGATTTCACCAAAAGGATCAGATCTGCGATGCAGCCTAAGCTGCATCGCCTCCCCGTCTTTGTTTTACTTCATCTTTGTTGGACTTGTATAGGCTCTCATGTTCAGATCACCTAACACAATATCAACGCAATTGTGCACTATTCTGTCGATTACCGATTCCGCCTGGACATTTCCTCCAAGTCTGTTGTGCCATTCAGATTGTTCGTAAAGAGTACACATGACGGTACTTAAACCTTTTCGCCTTTCAAAGATTTCAAGCAAACAATTGCAGAAAGACTCTGTAGTTGGTTGCAATAGCCACTCATCTATTATCAGTAAAGTCGGTCTTGCGTATTTTTTGTACAGTACTGTTTTTGACAAGTGCATAGCTTCTCTTTCTTCAAATTCCTGAATCAAATCAGGCAGTCGAACATACAGAGTCTTATAGCATTTTTCGATAGCTGCATTTGCAATAGCGCATGCCAGATAAGTCTTTCCAGAGCCTGTCACTCCCTCAATAACAACATTGGTTCCGTAATTCATGAAACCGCATGTTGCCAATTCAAGGACTGCATAACGACTGAGATTGCGATTATTATCATACACAATAGATTGAGTACAGGCATCAGGCTCACTCAGCTTTGCTCTTGATCTTAAGCGTTTGATGGTGTTATTGATTTTGTTCTGGTACAGACGGTCAATGATCATTTCCAGCTTATCTTTGAACAGCAATTTCACTGCATCAGGAGCGACCTCAATCTCATTTACATAATCAGACATCTTTTCGATACCTATAGCTGAAAGCTTTCTAACAGTATCGTCACATAGAATGCTAGGATAAACTACTTTAACCATTATAAATTCTCCTCATCATTAACGCTGGTACTGGTCTTATAGTAATCTGCTCCTCGAATGTGAGCTCCTTTGTTAGCTTGTTTTCGCCTTTCCTCATCGCTAATATTAGAGGTGGCAGTACCTTTGCCGATTTGCTCCAACAAATAGGCATTGATGTGCTTGTATCTTGGGGTATTAAAATGCTGAAGTGCAAGTTCGCAGGCTCGCTCTAAAAGCAGTTTCCCATGCTTGCTACTCAACTTGAGTACTGACAGGCATGGGTTATACCCCTGTTCTTTGATTTTGACACTGGCAAAAATCCTGTCTATGACCAGACTGGTCTTTGGTCCAACTGATTCAGCCCATTTTCTGATACGATCTTCATCGAATTCAGGTTTATGAACCTTATCAGGCATGTGCTCTTCAATCGTGCTGTAATTATTGAAAGCATGATTGCCAAACATCACATGCGATGCTATGACCTCATCTTTGTCATAAACTTTGAGTTGCCTTGTAACAATCTCTTCACAAACTGACACTGATTGCCCAATGTAGGTATAAGGAACTGAGTAGAAGTTCTTTTTGTAGGAAATATGGCTGTTTGGAGCTACCTTGACCTCATATTTCCACTCCTTGAGAGAAAATGGAATTACAGGTAATGGCTGTAATGAAGTAGCTTCTAACTTTAGAGCATCGGCTCTGGATATACCTTTTTTCTCCATAACAGTACTGTTTAACTCTTTGAGCTTAATTGAAATGTCATACTTTAAAGCATCAAAGGAGCTGTATTGACTGTTTCTCAGTCTGGCCATTATTGCAGTAGCTATTATGCGAACAGAGCCTTCGGCAGAGGCTTTATCTTTAGGTCGTCTTACTCTGGCTGGCATGATGGCTGTGCCATAGTATTCACCCAATCTTTCATAGTCCCCCTGCAATATGATGTCTCCTTCCCTAGGATGCTTTACCACGCCGGTCTTAAGGTTGTCACATACTGTGCATACTGGAACTCCTCCAAAGTATCGGTACATATTGATATGGCATCCCAACCAAGTGTTAAGTTTCATATCTAGACATGGCTCTACATAGACGTATTGGCTGTATGTTAAACAAGCTACAAACAGGTATACAGGAACAGTTATGTTACCGACATTAAGTTTCATTGTTGGCCCTGACCAATCGACTTCACAACGGTAGCCTGGTTTATGATCTATATGACTGGTAAATTCATGTTTTGAAACATAGTTGCGATAATCAAGACAGTACTTCGTGTACTTTACAGGGACACCTCCTTCAGACCTTACTTTGGCAGAATACTCAAGCCAAAGTAGTCTTAAAGTTACACCAACTCTCTTGAGCTCACTGTGAATATGGGAATAATCAGGTAGTGTGTAAAGATTATCTGTCATACGCTTATATTTATCTGGATAGATAAGCTCGTAGACCTCATCCTCAGACAGAGCCTTTACAGATTGATATGTAAGACCTTTCTCTTGAGCAATAGAGAAAATTTCATTGACGTTCTTTCTTGAAATATGCCTTGATGAAGCAATTTCTGTCCTGTTGAGACCTTGCTCTCTAAGCTGCAGGACTAGCTTTACTTTTAGTTTTGGTGTCATGAGACTCCTCCTTATAAAAAGCAAAACACCTTGTTTTGCTAAATTTGGAGGGTAGCAGATCCTTTATTGTGAATTAGGTGATCCTTCTCATGAAATTATGCTGGAAAACATTGCTGATCCTAGTTGTAAACTAAATGATCCCCGAGTACGAATTGTGTGATCCTATATTGCGCAATACGCAGTCATATCTACGCCACCGTAGTGATTGATATACGCACTAGGAG
>UMHE01015344.1_pt1 | contig 36019 bp, 30 predicted proteins | sample 1965451 | NCBI WGS metagenome assembly UMHE01 (sample SAMEA4836090, study PRJEB28245) | human gut metagenome | biome: gut microbiome; material: fecal sample | place: Denmark | collected 2008 | reverse complement strand
TCGAACCCCTGGTCTAACCAGGGGTTTTCTATATACAAAAAAACAGCCTGCATGCGCAGGCTGTAAACATCTGTAGCAAAACTAGATACGGTCACATGACACTTTTCAGGTCAGTCGCGGTGACCGGCGTGGATCTTGTTCTCGGTGCCATTCATCAAGCGGACGATATTGGCCTTGTGGCGGATGATGATGAAGGCCGCTGCGAGCACGCCGAAGGCCGTGTAGGCACCCGGATAGCCCCAGGCATACGAGAGGATTGGCACGAGTGCCGCCGCGATGCACGAGCCGAGCGAGACGTACTTCGTGACCATGACGATGGCGAGCCAGACGAGGAAGACGATGAAGCTCGGCAACGGCATGAGCATCGCGATGACACCGAGCCCCGTCGCCACTCCCTTGCCGCCCTTGAAGTGCAGGAAGAGCGAACAAGAGTGGCCGACGATGGCCAGGATGCCCGCTATGACCATGACGAGCGGCAGAGGCGCAAACACTTCCGCGAGGCCGACGCTGAGGGCGCCCTTGAGGAAGTCGAGCAGGAAGATCAGGAAGCCCGGCCCCTTGCCGAGCGTGCGCCAAGCATTCGTCGCCCCGATGTTGTGGCTGCCGTACTCGCGCAGGTCGACGTGCCAGATGAGCTTGCCGAAGACGAGGCCGTTCGGGATGGAGCCCAGAAGGTAGCTCGCGAGGCAGACGAGGAGGACCGATGCCATCAGTAATCCTCCTCCTCTTTGCGCGCGCGCACGATGAGGCGCAGCGGCGTACCCTCAAAGCCGAACTGCTCGCGCAGACGGTTCTCGATGAAGCGCAGGTACGAGAAGTGCATGAGCTCCGGGTCGTTGACGAAGATGATGAACTTCGGGGGGCAGATGTCCGTCTGCGTCATGAAGAGGATCTTGAGCTGGCGGCCGCGGTGCATCGGCGGCGGATTGATGGAGACGGCATCGCGGATGAGCTCGTTGAGGACGCTCGTCTTGATGCGCATCGCCTGCTGCTCGGCCACGTAGCGCACGAGGTCCGTCACGCGCGCGACGCGCTGGCCCGTCAGGGCCGAGGTGTAGAGTACCGGCGCGTACTGCAGGAAGCCGAGCTTGTCGCGCAGTTCCTCGGTGAAGCGCAGCGTCGACTTATCGTCCTTATCCGGGTAGATATCCCACTTGTTGACGACGATGACGACGCCCTTGCCCGACTCGTGTGCATAGCCCGCGATCTTCTTGTCCTGCTCCGTGATGCCCTCGAAGGCGTTGATCATCATGAGCACGACATCGGCGCGGTCGATGGCGCGCAGCGAGCGCATGACACTGTAGCGCTCGACGGCCTCCTCGATCTTGCCGCGGCGGCGCATGCCTGCCGTGTCGATCAGCGTGAACTTCATGCCGTCCTTCGTGAAGTGCGTGTCGATGGCGTCACGCGTCGTGCCCGGCACGTCGCTGACGATAACGCGGTCCTCGCCGAGAATCGCGTTGACGATGGAGGATTTGCCGACATTCGGGCGGCCGATGACGGCAATGCGGATCTCATCCTCATCCTTGCTCTCCTCGACCTTCTTCGGGAAGGCCGCGACGATTGCGTCGAGCAGATCGCCGAGATTCATCGCATTCGATGCCGAGATGGGGATCGGATCGCCGAGGCCCAGATTGTAGAACTCGTAGACGTCCATCGCGCGCTGCGGGCTGTCAATCTTGTTGACCGCGAGGATGACCGGCTTCTTCGTGCTGCGCAGCAGGCGTGCAACCTCTTCATCTGCCGTCGTCAGGCCGGAGCGGCCGTCAACGAGGAACAGGATGACGTCGGCCTCCTCCATGGCCAGCTGTGCCTGCTGGCGCATCGACTTGAGGATGTGGTTGCTCTCATCGAACTCGATGCCGCCGGTGTCGATCATCGTGAAGTGCTGGTTGAGCCACTCCGCGTCGAGATAGATGCGGTCGCGCGTGACGCCCGGCATGTCGTCGACGATGGAGACGCGCTTCTTGCCGATCTGATTGAAGAGCGTGGACTTGCCGACGTTCGGGCGGCCGACAATCGCCACGATTGGTTTGCTCATATTCATCCCTCTTTCTCTATAAAATAAACATGTGAATCAATACTGGATATTCTTGGTGTAGCCCGCGTTGCTCTGCCACATATAGGCCGTCTCACCCGCACGGCGCTTCGCGTAGTGCGGCCAGTCCATCAGGGCGCGGTAGTAATCCGCGCCCGTCTGCACGGGCTCGATGCGGCTTTTGGGGAACGCCTCGCGCATGGATGAGAGGCTCACGTCGTCGAGGAAGATGTCCTCGCCCGAGCGCAGGGCGGGCTCAGGGATCAGGATGCCCGCGCGCGGGCCATCGAGGCGCTTCAGGGCCGCCATGATGTCATGCGCTGTCAATAGGCCAGAGACGTTGACTGTCGTGCCGAAGTGCTCGTTCTCGACCGGCACAATGCGCACATGGAGGTTTGCATGCGCATCTTCCGCCTTCTTCGCGAGCTCCTGCATGACAGGCGCGACGGCCGTGCCCGTGACGACATCGAGATAGACAGGCTCTTCATACGATGCGATTTCCTTGTGCGCATCGGACTCCTTATCCCAGTCGTTGATGAAGTTGCGCGTGAGTCCGATGCCGTTGTCGAGCTGTGGGAAGCCGTCGTAGAACGAAGTCGGCGGCACAGGGCGGCCCGCGAGGAAGTAGAACTCATCGCCGAGGTAGATGAAGGTGCGCCCCTCCTCCTGCTGGATCTTCTTCTGCCACTTCTCGACTTCGTCGATGACGCGCGCCGCTCCCTCTGCATCGAACTGGTGCAAGGGGAAGGGATCTGTACGGTACTTTGTGATGCCGACGGGGACGATGGCCAGCGACAGCGCGTGTGGTCGGCGCGCGACAACCTCGCGTATCGTGCGCTCGAGCTCTGCGCCGTCATTGAGGCCAGCGCAGAGCACGACCTGCGTATGGTAGTCGGCCCCCGCCTCCTCGAGATGGTCGAGTTGCTCCGCGATCTTCGCCGCACCGGGGCAGCGCAGCATCTGCGCGCGCAATTCGGGGTTCATGCACTGCACGGAGACAAAGAGCGGCGAGAGATGGAACTGCTTGATGCGCCGGAAGTCATTCGGCCCCATGTTCGTCATCGTGACGAAGTTGCCGTAGAGGAACGACAGGCGGTAGTCGTCATCCTTGATGGAGAGGCTCTGGCGCATGTTCGGCGCGATCATATCGACGAAGCAGAAGTAGCAGTGATTCGCGCAGTTGCGGATGCCGTCAAAGACGGCCGACTCGAACTCGACACCGAGCTCTTCGTCGATTTCCTTCTCGAATGAGATCATCTCCTGCTCACCATCTGCATGCTCGACGAGCATGTCGATCTCCTCGTCCGCCATCGCGAAGCTCAGGTCGATGATGTCGCGCAGACCCTGCCCGTTGATCTCGAGGATCTTGTCACCCGGCACGAGCTCGAGCTCTTCTGCGAGGCTGCCCGGATAGACGCGCAGGATGATACCTGGATAATATTTGCTCATATTCTTACTCTCTTGCACTACAAACAAAGGAGTGATGCATAAATCATCACTCCTCAGAATGTCTTATCTTATTTTAGACGCAAGTCCCAATCGCTCAGTCGCGAGCCTTCGTGATGGACAGCGAGATGCGCTTGCGCTTCGTGTCGATGCGGAGGATCTTGACGCGGACGATGTCGCCGACATGAACGGCTTCATCAGCGCGCTCGATGCGCTTGTCTGCGAGCTCGCCCATCGGGATCAGGCCATCGAAGCCCGGCTCGATCTCCATGAATGCACCGAAGTCCGTCAGCTTGATGACTTTGCCTTCGATGATCTGGCCTTCGCTGTACTTCTCAGCGGAGTCGTACCACGGATCACGCATCGTGTCCTTGACGGACAGAGAGATGCGCTTGCTCTCCGGATCAACGCTCTTGACATAGACGTCGAGCTCCTGGCCGACTTCGAGGACATCCGACGGATGCTTGACGCGGTGCCAAGCGAGGTCGGAGATGTGTGCAAGACCGTCTACGCCGCCGATATCGATGAATGCACCGTAGTCGACGAGGCGCTTGACCGTGCCGCGTACCGTCTGGCCAGCCTCGAGCGTGGAGAATACTTCCGCTTCCTTCTTCTCGCGCTCAGCCTCGAGGAGAGCACGGCGGGAGAGGACGAGACGCTGCTTGTGGACATCGATCTCGATGATCTCAGCCTCGACCGTCTGGCCGACATAGATGGAGAGGTCCTTGACAAAGTGGAGTTCCATCTGGGATGCCGGGATGAAGCCGCGCAGGCCATCGACGGATGCCACGAGGCCGCCCTTGACGACCTGCGTGATGTTCGCCTGGACCGTCTCGCCAGCTTCCTTCTTCTTCTCCATCTCCGTCCAAGCGACCATACGGTCAGCCTTTACCTTGGAGAGGATGCCGCCGTTGTCGCCGCCGAGGGAAACGACATAGACATCGATGACATCGCCGACTTTGACGACGTCCTCAGCGGACTCCGGAGCCGGGTAAGCCAGCTCGCGCTTCGGGATTGCGATCTCCTGCTTGTATCCGATATCGACATAAGCCTCGTCGCGGTTTACCTGGATGACCTTACCTTTTACAGTGGTGCGCTCCTGGATATCCGGCAGGGACTCCTGTGCTAATAACTCTTCCATGTTCATCTGTTCTGACACTTTTTATATACCTCCTTGATAATCCAGTCCGGTGTAGAAGCACCAGCTGTAATACCAATTTTCTTTATTTTGTCAAACCACTCGTCGTGCAGCTCCGCTGCAGTCTCGATGTGGTAAGTCAGGCACTTCTCGGAACAAAGCTGTGCGAGCCTTGTCGTGTTGGCACTGTTCTTGCCGCCGATGACCAGCATGAGGTCAACCTTGCTAGCAAGATCTATGGCAGCGGCCTGTCGCTGGTCTGTCGCCGTACAGATGGTTCGCAGGATCTTGATGTCCCTGGACTTCTCAAGAAGGCGCATGACAATCTGACGGAAGCGCGCTCCAGAAAACGTCGTCTGGCATACGATGCCGAGCTTGCCGCAGGGCTCTACCCCATCGGCTTCTTCCTCGGTCTCGATGATCTGTGCTCTTCCGGATGACCACTCGAAGATGCTCTTGACCTCCGGATGGTTCTTCTCTCCGATGATGACCACACTGTACCCTTCATCCACGAGCTCCTTGGCCGAGAGCTGCGCTTTCTTGACATGCGGGCATGTCGCGTCCACGAGCTCGAGTCCGCGGGCCTTCGCCTCGTCGTAGACCGCGGGGCCCACGCCGTGCGAGCGGATGATGACGGTCCCCTTCTCCATCGCTCCGAGGCTGTCTACCGAGCCGACGCCCTCGCGGCGCAGCCTGTCGACCATCTGCGGATTGTGGATGATGGGTCCGAGCGTACAGGCAGTCCCGTCAGCAGAAGCATTCTCCCTGGCAATCTTGATGGCGCGCTTGACGCCATAGCAAAAACCAAGATAATCTGCTAAGATGACTTCCATACATCTACCACCATAAATCATATTATTGCAAAGACGCCCAGAAGGCTTTTTTACAATCTATAGCCTAGTATATCATGCATGAGGGCGTCAGGCAAATGGTTTTAGGAAATTTTTTCAATTTCTTCGCGCATGACCGCGATATGGGCCATGATTTCTTGCGAAAAGGCCTCAAGCTGCTCCTTGTCGCGTTTATCGCCCGTGAAATGCATCGGCTCGCCGTACATGATGGAGAGCTTTGGCAGGAAGCCGCCTTTCTGCATGATGCGGTCCGTGCCGACGATACAGGCCGGCACGACAGGAGCGCCGCTCATCGCGGCGAGCAGGCCGACGCCGGCCTCGGCCTTGTGGAGTTTCCCGTCCTTGCTGCGCGTGCCCTCTGGGAAGAGGCCGAGCACGCGGCCCTGCCTGAGCACATTGACGGCAGCCTTGATGGCGCCGCGGTCTGCCGCGCCGCGCTTCACGGGGAAGGCATGGCAGCGGCGGATGGCCGCGCCGAAGATCGGGTGCTCGAAGAGCTCGATTTTCGCCATGTACGAGACGGGGCGCGGCAGGAACGTCGCGAGGAGCGGCGGGTCCCAGTTGCTCATGTGGTTGGCTGCGAGGATGACGGGCCCTTCTGCGGGCAGGTTCTCTTTGCCGTACGTCTTGGCGCGGAACAGCAGTTGAAAGATGACGGCAAAGATGATGCGGAGTGTCGTGTAAAGCATCGTATCACCTGCACATTCCGATGATGCGCGCGACGACCTCCGGGATCGTCATGCCCGTCGTATCGAGGAGCGTCGCATCGTCTGCCTGGACGAGCGGCGAGATCTCGCGCTCCATGTCGGCCTTGTCGCGCGCGGCGATGTCGTGCTCGATATCCGCGAGGTCAACAGCGAGACCTTTCTCTCGCAATTCCTTGTAGCGGCGGTTTGCGCGCTCCGCGATGGAGGCCGTCAGGTAGATCTTGACATCAGCGCCCGGCAGCACATTCGTCGCGATGTCGCGGCCATCCATGAGGACGCCGCCGCGCTCTGCCATCTTGCGCTGCAGGTCAACCATCTTCTCGCGCACGGGGCCGAGCGCAGCTACCTTCGAGACAATGTGGCTGACCTCCGGTGTGCGGATCTCACTCGTGACGTCCTGGCCGTCGACGCGCACCGTCGTCTTGCCGTTCTCATACGAGAGGTCCACGTCGATGTCGGAGACGACAGCGAGGATCTTCTCATCCGTGACCTCACCGCCCTGCTGCAGGACCTTCCAGGCCACGGCGCGGTACATGGCCCCCGTGTCGATGTAGGTATAACCCAGTTCCTTGGCTGCGAGCTGTGCGACCGTGCTCTTGCCGGCGCCCGCCGGCCCGTCGATTGCTACTACGAGTTTCTTCAAGACAGATTCCCCCAAATCAAATTGATATGTACTGCGCTCATGCCTGCAGGCGAGCCAGCGTGTCGTAGAAGGCCGGGTACGAGATCGTCACGCACTCGGGGCGCTCGATCTCGGCGCCCTCTCCGGCCGCGCCGAGGATAGCAAGCGACATCGCCATGCGATGGTCATCGTACGAGAAGCAGGTTGCCGCCCGCACCTTCGTGCCGCCGTGGATGACGAGGCCATCTTCGCTCGCCTCGACAGCACCCGGCGCGAGCTTGTTGAACTCGTCCGTGACAGCCTGCAGGCGGTCCGTCTCCTTGACGCGGAGCTCGCCGGCACCCGTGATGACCGTGTCGCCCTCTGCGAAGAGCGCGGCCACTGCGAGGACCGGGATCTCATCGATGAGGCGCGGCATGATCTCGGCGCCAAACGACGTGCCATGGAGCTTCGCCGCCTCGACGCGGATGTCAGCTGCCGCCTCGCCGCCGCTCACGCGCTCGTTCTCCAGCGTGATCTTGGCGCCCATCGCCTCGAGGACATCGAGGATGCCCGTGCGCGTCGGATTGACGCCGACGTTCTTGAGGAGCAGTTGGCTTCCCGGCACGACAGATCCCGCGACGAGCCAGTAGGCCGCCGAGCTGATGTCGCCCGGGACCTCGATGGCCTCCGGCGCACGGAAGGCCTCGACTGGTGCAATCGTCACAGCCGTGCCATCCTTCTTCGTCTCGACGCCGAAGGCCTCGAGCATGCGCTCCGTGTGGTCGCGCGAGGTGAAGGGCTCGACGACAGTCGTCGGACTGTCCGCGTACATACCGGAAAGCAGGATGGCCGACTTGACCTGTGCGCTCGCGACAGGGCTCTCGTAGACCATGCCGTGCAGCTTCCCTTCAGCCGGCACGATCGTGATCGGCAGCTTCGTGTTCTTCTCGCGGCCGTAGATCTTCGCACCCATCGCCGAGAGCGGCTTGATGACGCGGCCCATCGGGCGCTTGTGCAGCGAGGCATCGCCCGTGAAGGTCGTCAGAAATGGCTGCGGCGCGAGGATGCCCATCATGAGGCGCAGCGTCGTGCCCGAGTTGCCCGCATCGATGATCGTGGAAGCTTCGCGGAGGCCGTGCAGACCGTGGCCGCAGACCACAAGAGACGTCTCCGACTCGAACTCGACCGAGGCGCCGAGCGCCTTCATGCAGGCCGCCGTCGAGAGGCAGTCCTGCGCATGCAGGAAGTTCGTGATGTGCACGGGCGTCGAGCCGAGCGCCGAGAACATGACGCTGCGGTGCGAGATGGACTTGTCGCCGGGGATCTCAATCGTGCCGCGCAACCCCTGCCTTGCCTTTGCAATCGTCTTCGTGTTTTCCATAGAGGTTCCTCCACTCCATTCATCAATCATACTTCAATAGCGCATCAATCGTCGTTCCAGACGCTCCAGCAGCCGGCCGCATTGCCCATGGAGAAGGCCGCCTGCAGGTTGTAGCCGCCCGTGTAGGCATCGACATCGACGACCTCGCCGGCGAAGTAGAACCCCGGCACGAGCTTTGACTCCATCGTCTTCGGGTTGATTTCCCGCACGGAGACGCCGCCGGCCGTCACGATGGCCTCGGCGAGCGGCCGCGTCTTCGCGATGGTCAGCGTCAAGTGCTGCAACGTCTCTGCAAGGCGGTGGCGCTCCTCTGCCGTGACCTGGTGCACCGGCTTTTCCGGGTCGAGGTAGGCGCAGTCGAGCACCGGCTCGATGAGCTTGTGCGGCAGGAGATCCAAGAGGCCGTTCTTCAGCGACTTGCGGATGTGCTGCTCGAAGTCGCGCTGGATGCGCGCATCGAGCTTCTCCGGCGTCAGCGCCGGCTTGAGGTTGAGCTCGAGCTCGACGAACTTCCCCTCGGCAAGGCACTTGGCCGCCCTGCGGCTCATCGAGAGGATGATGGGGCCCGTCACACCGAAGTGCGTGAACATCATCTCGCCGAACATCTCCTGCACTTTCTCGCCGCCAGCGAGAAGTGTCGCGCGGACATTGCGAAGCGAGAGACCCTGGACATCTTTGACCCACTCTTCTTCTGTCTCGAGCGGCACGAGCGACGGGCGCAACGGCACGACTGTATGGCCGAGCTTCTTCGCCATCTCATAGCCGTCGCCCGTCGAGCCCGTGCCCGGATACGAGGCACCGCCCACCGCAAGAATCACGGCATCGGCCTTGTAGTGCGCGCCCGACTTCGTGCGCACACCTGCTACGCGTCCTTCCTGCAGCAGGATATCCGCTACGGGCATCTCGAGCTCGATGCGGACATCGAGCTCATGAAGCCGGTGCACCATCGCGTCGACGACGTCCTGTGCCTTGTCGCTGACGGGAAAGACGCGGTTGCCGCGCTCGACTTTTACGGGCACGCCCTGCTGCCGGAAGAATTCCATGACATCCTGATTGTCGAAGGCGCGCATCGAGCTGTTGAGGAAGGCGCCGTTGCCGTGGATGTTCCGGATGATCTCCGGCACATCGGCGGCGTTCGTGATGTTGCAGCGCCCCTTGCCCGTGATCATCATCTTGCGGCCGGGCCGCTTCATCTTCTCGAGCAGAGTGACTGCTGCGCCATTCTCGGCCGCGCGGATAGCGGCCATCATGCCGGCTGGTCCGGCTCCTATGACTAGAATCTGTTTCATCTCGTTAACCCCGCCAATCTGTAGAGCTTGCTGACTTCTTCCTGCGTCAGGGCGCGGTGATGGCCGCGCGCGACACCCTTCAGCGTCAGGTCGGCAAAGCGCACGCGCTTGAGCGACTTGACATCACAGCCGACAGCCGCGAACATGCGGCGGACCTGGCGGTTGCGCCCCTCGTGTATCGTGATGGCCGCGCGCGTGAGGCCGCGCTCGCGCTCGCCTGGCTCGCGCTCTTGAAGCAGGCTGACCTTCGCTGGAGCCGTCATACCATCCTCGAGCAGCAGTCCATCCCGGAGCATCTGAAGCTTTTCCTCCGTCAGCTGCCCAGTCACGCCCGCATGGTATGTCTTCTCGACCTCAAAGCGCGGATGCAGGAGGCCGTTCATCAAGGTGCCGTCATTCGTGATGAGCAAGAGCCCTTCCGTGTTGTTGTCGAGGCGGCCGACCGGGTAGACGCGCTCCTTCACTTCCGGCAGGAGGTCGAGCACCGTGCAGCGGCCGCGGTCATCCTTCGCCGTCGAGAGATAGCCCTTCGGCTTGTTCAAGAGCAGGTAGACATGCTGCTCCTCGCCCTTGAGCGGGCGGCCATCGACCGAGATCGTGTATGCCGCAGGATTGACCTTCGTGCCGAGCTCGCGCACGACTTTGCCGTCAACTCTGACGCGGCCCTCCAAGATCATCTTCTCCGCCGCGCGCCTTGAGGCGATGCCGGCCTGGCTGATGATCTTCTGCAAGCGCTCTTCTGCCATCGCCATCACCCCTTCACCAGTGACCGCAGGAAGTTCCAGACGGTCAGGAAGAACGAGCGGCGCGTGACGTCCGCTCCGGCGAGCAGATCGGTCGAAGCGACTTCCATGCCGCCCCGCTCCACGACGAGCCGGCCGACCACATCGCCCTCCTTGATGGGCGCACGCAGGCCATCGGCCTCGATGCGCGTCTTGTAGGCTTCGCCCTCGCCCTTGAGCTTGGCGAGTGTCAGCGTCTCAGCGACCTTGAGTGGCAGCTTGCGGCCCGTGCCGCCCGCGACACTTGCATAGCCCACCGTATCGCCCTCATGGACGATCGTGTCCGGCTCCACATGCGCGAAACCGTAGTCGAGCAGCTTGATGGAGTCGTTCCACATGTAGACCGAGTCGAGCACGACGGCGACGAGCTGCAGGCCGGCCTTCTTCGCGCCCGAGACGAGGCAGCGGCCGGCGGCATCCGTGTAGCCCGTCTTGACGCCGTTCGCACCGCGGTAGAGCCAGAGCATCTGGTTCTCGTTGCGCAGATGATGCGACGGGTCCTTGACCCAGTCGAAGTCGATCTCCTTCGTACTGACGATTTTCTCGAAACCCGGCACGCGGTAGCCGTAAGCCGTGATCTTCGCGAGGTCGTAGGCCGTCGTGTAGTGGTCGTCGCGCGGCAGGCCATTGGCATTGGCAAAGTTCGTGTTGACGGCGCCAATCTCGTGCGCCTTCTCCGTCATCATCACGGCGAACTTGTCGACAGAGCCCGCGATGTGCTCGGCGACAGCGACCGTCGCATCGTTGCCGGAGTGCATCATCATGCCGTAGAGCAGGTCGCCCATGCGGATCTTCTCGCCCGCTTCGAGCCAGAGCGTGGAGCCCTCTGTGCCGGCTGCATTGCTGCTGACGGTCACCATGTCATCCATGTTCGAGTGCTCGAGCGCCAAGATGAGCGTCATGATCTTCGTCGTGCTCGCCGGGAAGCGGCGCTCGTCCTTGTTGCGCTCGTAGATCACCTGGCCCGACGCGGCGTCGATGACGACGGCCGAGCGCGCCGTCAGGTTCTGCAGCGGGTCATCGGGGCTGATGACGAGCCCCGGGATATCCGGGCGCGGCATCTCTTTGATATCATAGACAGCCTCTGCCTGAGCAGGCGTGGCGGTGAGCTGCGGCACGATGAGTGCCAACGCAAGCCCGCCCGCGAGCAGGAGACGGCCGATAGTCCTCTGTTTCAATATCGTTTCAAACTCCTTGTGTTCCCTCATTTTCCCTCAAGAGAAGGACAAATCATCCTTATTCTATCATCCATTCCCGCTTCCCGCAACAAGGCGCGCTCAGCGCTTCCGGACTTTGCCCGCGCCGACGATGGACTCGAGCCGCTGGAATGTCTCCGCCGCGTCATCGAGCCAGAAATTCTCGCGGGCCTTCTGCCAGTGGCCGCCCGAGTGGAAGAATGTCGCGTATGCGCCGTGGTGCGCAGCGATGAGCTGCTTCATCTCCTCGCGCTTCGTCTCCGGAAGGCCGCCCGGTGGCAGCTCGATGTAATAGGCAAAGCGGTAGTCCTTGAGCGCCCAGACGGAGTCAGCGATGATCTTGACCGACTCGTCCGTCATGTCGATGCGGCCCTGCACGACGACAGGTGTGTCAGGCACGAGCAGGTTCATGTTCTGGTAGAACGTGCGCGGGAAGACGGTGACTTCGACGGAGTCGGTGAAATCCTCGACCGTCGCAAAGCACATCGTGTCCCCCTTCTTCGTCGTGATGCGCTTCGCCTCCGTCAGCATGCCGCCGATGCGCACGACCTGCTTGTCGCGCACGGCATCCGGCTGCAGGCTGCCAATGTGCGGCAGATTCTCAAGCTTCGCGGCGTACTGGTCCAAGGGATGGCCCGTGATGTAGAAGCCCGTCGCCTCCTTCTCCCAGTTCAGCAGCTCCGCCTTCGGCACCTCATCGATGTCCGGCAGCTGCAGCATGCCTGTCTCCTCGATCGTCTCGTCGGAGAACAGTCCCATCTGGCCGCTCACCGCGTCCTTCTGCTGCTGGGCTGCTTCCATGACAGTCTGCGGCAAGATGGCCAGGAGCTGGCTGCGCTTCGCGCCGAACGAGTCGAACGCGCCGCACTTGATGAGACTTTCGATGACGCGGCGGTTGACAACGCGCATGTCGACGCGGCGGCAGAAGTCGGAGAGCGAGCTGAACGGGCCGCCGTCCTCGCGGATGCGCGCGACGTTCTCGATGGCCGTCTCGCCGACATTGCGCACGGCAGCGAGCCCGAAGCGGATGGCCACCCCGTCGACGCTGAAGTACGCCGAGCTCGCGTTGATGTCGGGCGGCAGGATCTTGATGCCCATGCGGCGGCAGAGCTCGATGTACGTCGCGACCTTCGGCGTGTCCATGATGCTCGTGAGCATCGCCGCCATGAATTCCGCCGGATAGTGCGCCTTGAGGTAGGCCGTCTGCCAGGCGACGAGCGCGTACGCTGCGCTGTGCGACTTGTTGAAGCCGTAGTCGGCAAAGTGCGTCAAGAGGTCAAAGATCGTGTTGGCGAGCCCTGCCTCGATGTGGTTCTTCTCGCAGCCGACGAGGAAGTTCTCTTTCTGCGCCATCAGGATCTCGTGCTTTTTCTTGCCCATCGCGCGGCGCAGGAGGTCTGCCTGGCCGAGCGTGAAGCCCGCGAGCACCTGCACAATCTGCATGACCTGCTCCTGGTAGAGCACAACGCCGAACGTCTCCTTGAGGATGGGCTCTAAGAGAGGGTGCATGTAGGTGACTTCCTTCTCGCCGTGGCGTCCCTTGATGAAATCCTCGACCATGCCGCTGCCGAGCGGGCCCGGGCGGTAGAGGGCGACGAGCGGGATGAGGTCGGCGAAGTTCTCCGGCGCGAGGTCGCGCACGAGCTGCGTCATGCCGGCCGACTCCATCTGGAACACCGCCCCCGTCTTACCCTCGCAGAGCATTTTCGAGGTCAGCTCGTCCGTCAATGGGATCTTCTCGATGTCAACCGTCTCGTGGCGGCTCTTCTCGATGTTCGCGATCGTATCGCTGATGACCGTCAGCGTGCGCAAGCCGAGGAAGTCCATCTTGAGTAGGCCGAGCTCCTCGACGTGGTCCTTGTCGTACTCCGTGACGAGCGTGCCCTCCGAGATGGAGACCGGCACGTAGTCCGTCAGCGGATGGCGCGCAATCACGACACCGGCAGCATGCGTCGATGAGTGACGCGGCAGGCCCTCAATCTTGCGCGCGAGGTCGATGAGGCGGCGGATGTCCTCGCTACTCTCATATGCCTTGCGGAAGTCGGCCGACTCCTGCATCGCCTTGTCGAGCGTAATCTTGAGCTCGTTCGGCACGAGCTTCGCAATCTCTGCGACCTCGGCGTACGGCAGGTTGAGCACGCGCCCAACATCGCGGATGGCGCCCTTCGCCGCCATCGTGCCGAAGGTGACAATCTGCGCGACGTGATCGTAGCCGTAGCGCTCCTTGACGTAGTCGATGACCTTGCCGCGCTGGATGTAGTCGAAGTCGACGTCGATATCCGGCATCGTCACGCGCTCCGGATTCAGGAAGCGCTCGAAGAGCAGATCGTACTGCAGCGGGTCGAGGTCCGTGATGCCGAGCAGGTAGGCGACGATGCTGCCTGCGGCCGAACCGCGCCCCGGGCCAACGCCGATGCCGTGTTCGCGCGAGTAATTGATGAAATCCCAGACGATCAGGAAGTAGCTGTCGTAGCCCATGCGGTGGATGATGCCGAGCTCGTATTCAAGTCGCTCGCGCACCTTTTCCGTAACCTCCCCGTAGCGGCGAGGCAGGTTCTCCTCGCAGAGGTGGCGCAGATACGCTTCATCGTCGGCATACGGCGCAGGGATCGGGTAGTACGGCAACTGCAGCTGGCCGAAGGTGAAGTCGACCTCGCAGCGCGCGGCAATCTTCTCGGTGTTGGCGATGGCCTCCGGAAGATCCGGGAAGAGCGCCGCCATCTCCTCCGGCGATTTCAGATAGTAGTCGTCGCTCGGGAAGCGCATGCGGTCGGGGTCGTCGAACGTCTTGTTCATCTGGATGCAGAGCAGGATGTCGTGGAACTCGCTGTCCTCGCGGTGCACGTAATGTAGGTCGTTCGTCGCGACGAGCCCGACATCGTACTTCTTCGCAAGCTCGACGAGTGCGGCGTTTGCCTTGCGCTCCTCCGGCAGGCCGTGGTTCTGGATCTCGAGAAAGAAGTTCTCGCGGCCGAAGATCTCGAGGTACTCGCGCACGAGCGCATCGGCATGCTCGAGGTTGTCCTGCAGGATGGCGCGCGGGATCTCACCGGCGATGCAGGCCGACAGGCAGATGATGCCCTCATGGTACTGGCGCAGGAGGTCCTTGTCGACGCGCGGCTTGTAGTACATGCCCTCGATGTTGGCCAGCGAGACGAGCTTGACGAGATTGCGGTAGCCCGTCTGGTTCTCCGCGAGCAAAATCAGGTGGTAATAGCGCACGCCATTGACCTCGCGGTGTTCCTGGCGCGCGCCTGGGGCCACGTAGACCTCGCAGCCGATGATGGGCTTCACGCCCTGCTTCTTGGCTTCCTTGTAGAAATCGATGACGCCGTACATGGCGCCGTGGTCGGTGATGGCGATGCTGTCCATGCCGAGCTCTTTCGTCGTCTTGATGAGCTCCTTGATGCGGCTCGCACCGTCGAGCAGGCTGTATTCCGTGTGGACATGGAGGTGGGTAAACGGCATGCTTTCACTCCTTCCCGTTTTCCTCTTGTGATACGGTCTATGTGATACACTCAGTGATACAATCAGCAGAAAAGCCGGAGACGCAGCTCCGGCTCAGATTCCATATGGTACGATGGTACGCTCAGACTTCCATGATGATCGGCAGGATCATCGGGCGGCGGCGCGTCTTCTCGAAGAGGTAGCGGCCCAGCGCATCGCGCACATTCGACTTGATGGCAGCCCACTCCTTGACCTTCTCGTCCTCGCAGCGGTCGAGTGCCTGCTGGACGCGCGCCGTGGCCTCGTCCAGCAGAGCCTCCGACTCGCGCACGTAGACGAAGCCGCGCGAGACGATGTCCGGCCCTGCGACGACGCGGTGCGTCTGCTTGTTCATCGTGACGACGACGATCAGGATGCCGTCCTGCGAGAGCTGACGGCGGTCGCGCAGCACGATGTTGCCGACATCGCCGACGCCGAGGCCGTCGACCATGACCATGCCGGCCGTGACCTTGCCGGCCACCTGGCCCTTATCGCGCGTGAACTCCAGAATCTGGCCGTTCTCGCTGATGAAGATATTCTCCTTCGGCATGCCGAGCTCGCGCGCGAGGCGGGCGTGCTGCACGAGGTGATGGTACTCGCCGTGGACCGGGATGAAGAACTTCGGGCGCACGAGATTGTGCATGAGCTTGAGCTCCTCGCGGCTCGCATGGCCCGAGACGTGGATGCCCTGATTGCGGCCATAGATGACGTTGGCGCCGAGCTTCATGAGGTTGTCGATCGTCTTCGAAACGAGCTTCTCGTTGCCCGGAATCGGCGTAGCCGAGATGATAACCGTGTCGCCCGGCACGATGCCGACCTTGCGGTGGTCGGACATCGACATGCGCGTCAGAGCCGACATCGGCTCGCCCTGGCTGCCCGTCGTGATGATGACCATCTGCTCCATGCGGTAGTTGTGGATCTCGTCGATATCGACAATCGTGCCTTCAGGCGCCGTGATGTAGCCGAGCTCGAGCGAGATGTTGACGACGTTGACCATGCTGCGGCCGAGCACGGCGACATGGCGCTTGTAGCGCACAGCCGTGTCGATGACCTGCTGGATGCGGTGGACGTTCGACGAGAACGTCGCAACGATGATGCGGCCGCGCGCATTGTGGAAAGCGCGGTCAAATGCCGCACCGACCGTGCGCTCCGACGGCGTATGGCCCTCGCGCTCCGAATTCGTCGAATCCGCCATGAGCACGAGGACACCGCGGTTGCCGAGGTCGGAGAAGCGGCGGAAGTCCGTCATCTTGCCGTCAATCGGCGTGTAGTCGAGCTTGAAGTCACCCGTGTGCACGATCATGCCGACCGGCGTCTTGATGGAAAGGCCGACAGCGTCAGGGATCGAGTGATTGACGCGGATGAAGCCAACACTGAAGCAGCCGACATTGATGATGTCGCCCTGCATGACCGAGTGCAGGTTGCTCGAGTCAACGCCGTTCTCCTTGAGGCGGCCCTCAAGGATGCCGAGCGTCAGGCGCGTGCCGTAGACCGGCACATTGATTTTCTTGAGGACATACGGCAGCGCGCCGATGTGATCCTCGTGGCCATGCGTCAGCACGATGGCCTTGATCTTGTCCTTGTTCTCGATGAGGTAGCTGATATCCGGGATGACGAGGTCAATGCCGAGCATGTCCTCATCCGGGAACATCAGGCCCGAATCAATGACGAGAATCTCGTCATCCACGCGGATGACTGTCATATTCTTGCCGATCTCCCCCAGGCCTCCGAGAGGGATGATCTGTAATTTCTGTGCTCCTTTAGCCAAAAAGTACACCTCCAAAGTGTTTGCTGCATCTCATAGCAGAATGCAAATGCCAAATTTATGATACATCTTTATTTTGATATACGTCGTGTATAGTTGCTGGATAGAAATCCCCTATCGTCTCATTCCAACTCTTATGACGCGCTAAGGGGACGCTCCCCTGAACATGACAAGAAATCCGTGCTGCCTCGAACGATGCAAGGCATCTGTCATGATGAACGTCGCGCAGGAATGGTAGTATGAAGTTTTTATCCGATCAAATCATTCTTTTTTATTGTATCATCAAGAAGCACATAAATCAATGTAAAAAGACACTTCCCGCAGGAAGTGCCTCAAAAAAGTGTATCGGGAAACATCCTCAGAACGATGCTCAGAGGATTCGCACGCCGTAGTGGACCTTGCTGTAGCGGCCGCCCATGATCTGCGTGAAGCCGAGCCGCTCGAACTCCAGGCTGCGCGCGTTCTCCTTGAAGACGACGCGGCGCCTTGCGACACGGCAGGCCTCCTCGATCATCGCCGGCGAGACGGGTGCGTGGTTGGCCACCGTGCGCAGCGGCGAGAGACTGCGGCTCTCGAGCAGCGGATGCCGGAACATCGGATCGAAGTAGACGACGTCGACCGAGTCATCCTCCTGCTGCTTCAGGTACGAGAAGGCATCCGCGCAGACCGTCTCGATGCCGCGCATGGCCTCCTGTATCGGCCAGTTCTCCGCCTTGAAGTACGCGAGGCCGTAGCCGACGACCGTCTCGATGAGCGGCTGCGACTCGATGCCCGTGACCTTTCCCTCCGGGCCCACGGCAAAGCTCGCGACGATCGCATCGGCGCCGAAGCCGAGCGTGCAGTCGAGCACGCTCATGCCGTGCGAAAGGCCCATGGCCTCGACCATGCGGTCGCCCGTGCCCGCGCTGCCGAAGCGCAGGTTCTTGAGGCGCAGATGCGCCATATTCGGGTGGAAGAAGAGATCGCCTGCCGGTGTCGAGAGCGTCAGAAGCCCCTGCTTCGCGATCAGGATGAAGTCGACCCCGTAGCGCTCGCGCAGAGCTTGGCCCGAGAGATTCGCGCGCGGCACATAGGGGATCTTCGCGTGCTCCGCCGCCCATTTTGCCAGGGAGACGGCATCATCCGTGCACTTGCGGCCCGTCGTTGCGATTGCCTGAACCATCGTATCATCCTCCAAATATATAAAATCAAAAGCCAAAGCCGGTGCGCTTGAACATCTTGGCCAGCTCCTCGCTGCTGAACTTCAGGATGGTCGGACGGCCGTGCGGGCAGGTGTAGGGGAACGCCGTGTGCGCGAGCGCATCGAGGATGATCTGCATCTGGCGGAAGCTCAATTCCTCGCCGGCCTTGATGGCCGCGCGGCAGGCCGTCGTCGCGAGGCAGGCCTGGCGGATTTCCTTCGCCGTCGTCTCGTGCATGTCCATGAGATTCGTCAGGATCTCGCGGATGATATCCTCTGCCTCACTGACGGGCACATCGGCGGGCACCTCGATGAGGCGGAATTCCTGATTGCCGCTCATCTCCATATGGAAGCCGAGCGAGGCGAAGAGCTCCTGATGCGCCTCGACGAGATCGGATTCCTTCTGGTCAAAGCTCAGGATCTGGTGCACGAGCAGCTGCTGCGACGGAATATCCCCCGCCATCGCCGAAAATTTGTCAAAAAGAATGCGCTCGTGCGCCGCGTGCTGGTCGACGATGTAGAGCCCCTTGGCGTCCTGCGCGATGATGTAGGTCAGGTCAACCTGGCCGATTGGCACGACCGAGCCATCGTACTGGAGGACCTCCCCTTCCTGGCATGGCGAAGCCTCTGCGTCGGCGCCGGACTTCATGGCCGGGGCCGACGATTCCGCCACCATGCCCGGGTGATCAAGAACGCTTGAGTCAGGCATCGCTGCCGCCCCGCGCTCCTCGCGCAGGCTCTGCTGCGCGGCCGAGAAGCCCGCCATAGTACGAGCAGAGATGGACGCCGTGCGATGCACGGCCTCATAGATCGTTTTGGGCTGAGCTCGCTGCACCGCTGGCTGCCCTGCAGGGCGCGCCTCAGTCTGCGGCCACTGCGGGATGATGGGCTCAGCGAGCGGCTCTGTCGCCGGCACGAACTGCATGGGCTCCATCGTCACGTGCTGCTCCGGCTTCTCCACGACGGCAGCCACTTCGCCAAGGCCCCGCCCTGCCGGGCGGATGGCGTCGAGCACGGCCTTGTAGACGGCCTTGAAGACGCGGCTCTCGTCCTCGAATTTGAGCTCACTCTTCTGCGGGTGCACGTTGACATCAATCGTGCGCTGCGGCACCTCAATGCAGAGGACCGCCAGTGGGAAGCCGCTCTTCGGGATCAGAGACTTGTAGGCATTGTCGATGGCCTTGGCGATTGCGCGGTTCTGGATGATGCGCGAATTGACGATGTACGTCTGCCAGGCGCGGCTGCTCTTGAGCATCGACGGCTTCGTGATGTAGCCGGAGATCTTGATGTCCTCGTCCTCGAGCGTGAGCCCCAGGAGAGAGTCAGCTGTCTTTCCGCCATAGATGGCCTGTATCGTGTCGTAGAGGTTGCCCGTGCCAGGCGTCACGACGGACATCTTGTTGTTGTTGATGAAGTGGAACTCGATGTCGGGACGCGAGAGCGCGAGCTTGACGATGAAATCGTTGATGCGCGAGCCCTCCGTGTGATTCGTCTTGAGGAATTTCTTGCGCGCCGGCGTATTGAAGAAGAGGTCCTCTACCTTGACCGTCGTGCCGATATTGCAGCCCGCCTCGATGAAGTCCGGCTCCTTGCCGCCCGTGATGGTTACGCGCGTGCCGAGGTCGTCACCCTCGCGGCGCGTCAAGAGCGTGAAGCGCGAGACGGACGCGATCGTCGGCAGGGCCTCGCCGCGGAAGCCCAGCGTGCCGACGGTATTGAGGTCACCGACTTCGCGGATCTTGCTCGTCGCATGGCGCAGGATCGCGAGGTGCGCATCCTCCGTGCTCATGCCCCGGCCATTGTCCGTCACGCGCATGAAGCTCGTGCCGCCCGCCATGATCTCGACCTCGATGCGGGTCGCGCCCGCATCCATCGCATTCTCGACGAGCTCCTTGATGACAGACGCCGGCCGCTCCACGACTTCGCCAGCCGCAATCTTGTTGATGGTATTGTCGTCAAGTACATGGATCATCGTCATGCTTTACCAGCCTCCCTCTTGGCCTGCTCCTGCAGGCGGTAGAGCTCATTCATCGCCTCGAGCGGCGTCATCGTCATGACATCGAGCGAGAGCAAGGTGTCGCTGAGGCTCGAGGCAAAGAGAGAGCCCATATCCTGTGCAGCAGGCTCGGCCTTTGCCGCACGGCCTTCCGCCTGCTCCGCTCTGGCAGTAGCCGCTGCGTCCGGCGCCTCCGCCTCGAGCATCGTGAGAATCTCCTCGGCGCGGCTCGTGACCGACTTCGGCAGGCCCGCGAGCCGCGCGACATGGATGCCGTACGACTTGTCGGCCGCGCCGCGCACGATGCGCCGCAGGAAGGCGACCTGGTTGCCGCGCTCCTTGACCGCCACGCAGTAATTCTTGATCTTATCGTCCTCGAGGTCCGTGAGCTCATGATAGTGCGTCGCGAAGAGCGTCTTGGCGTGGACCTTCTTCTCGATGTGCTCGATGACGGCGCGCGCGATGCTCATGCCGTCGAACGTGCTCGTGCCGCGGCCAATCTCATCGAGGATGACAAGGCTGTCCTTCGTCGCGTACTTAAGGATCTGCGCGACTTCATTCATCTCGACCATGAAGGTGCTCTGACCGCTGACGAGGTCGTCGCTCGCGCCGATGCGCGTGAAGATGCGGTCGACCGGCGAGATGGCGGCCTCGCGCGCGGGGATGAAGCTGCCGATCTGCGCCATGAGCGTCAAGAGAGCCACCTGGCGCATGTACGTCGACTTGCCCGCCATGTTCGGTCCCGTGATCAGCATGATCTCGCAGTCCTTGTGGTCGAGATGCGCGTCGTTCGGCACGAAGAGGTCGCGCGTCAGGATGCGCTCGACGAGCGGATGGCGGCCGTCCTTGATGTCGATGACGCCGTCCGTCCGCATCGAGGGGCGCACGTAGTTGTAGGTGCTGGCCGCCTCCGCGAGGCTCGCGAGCACATCGACGAGCGCGATCTCATGCGCCGTCTGCTGGATCTCCGTCAGGTGCGCCTTGACTTCTTCGCGCACATCGGTGAAGAGATTGTACTCGATGTTGACGATCTTCTCCTGTGCGCCGAGGATCTTCGTCTCGAATTCCTTGAGCTCCTCCGTGATGTAGCGCTCAGCATTCGCGAGCGTCTGCTTGCGGATGTAGCGGTCCGGCACGCGGTCCGCGCCGCTGTGGCGCACCTCGATGTAGTAGCCGAAGACCTTGTTGTAGCCGATCTTCAGCGCCTTGATGCCCGTCTGCTCCTTCTCGCGCTCCTCAATCTCCTGCAGCATCGCCTTGCTGTCGTGCGAGATGCGGCGGTACTCGTCGAGCTCCTCGTTGTAGCCCGTCTTGATGATGCCGCCCTCGCGCAGGCTGATGCCCGGGTCCTCGACAATCGCGCGCTCCAAGAGGTCGACGAGATCATCGAAGGTCTCCACCTTCGCCTCGGCCTGCTTGAGCATCGAAGACTTTGCCCCCTTCAGCTTCTCGCGGATTCCTGGCAGACAGCGCAGAGAGACCTTGAGCGCGATGAGGTCGCGCGCATTGGCCGTGCCGACCTCGATGCGCGTCAGGAGGCGCTCGAAGTCGTGGATCTCGCGGCAGCCGTCGCGCACGCCGCCGCGCAGCGAGAAATCACGGACGAGTTCCTCGACGGCATCGAGGCGCTGCGTGATGCCCGCGATGCTCAAGAGCGGGTACTCGAGCCACTTCTTCAGGAGGCGGCTGCCCATCGCCGTCTCCGTGAAGTCGAGGACGTCTAAGAGCGTGTTCTTCTTGCCGCCGTCGCGCAGGTTGCGCGTGATCTCGAGATTGCGCAACGTGTACGTGTCGACGACGAGATTCTCCGAGGCATCGAGGTACGTCAGCTGGTTGAGCTGCGTGAGGTCTGTGCGGACCGTCTCGTGCAGGTAGTCGAGCAGCGTCGCCACTGCCTCCTGCGCCTCTTCTTGCGCCGGTCGCTGCGCTGCCTCGAAGTGCTCGACGATGCGGTCCTCGACGTTGTGCGAGATCTCCGCAATCGGCGTGAACGAACAGTGCGGCAGGCGCAGAGCAGCGAACTCCTTGAGCGCATCTGCAAATGACGGCTCGCCGACAACGAGGAGTTCCGGCATCATCAGGCGGTAGAGTTCATCGAGGAGCATCTGCAGGCGGTTGCCGCCCTCGTAGATGCCGTAGAAGCATTCGCCCGTCGAGATATCAGCACCAGCGAGCACGATCTTCTCGCCCGCTTCATAGATGAGCGCGATGTAGTTGTTCTGCGTCGCCTGCAGGGCCGACTCCGAGAGGATCGTGCCCGGCGTCACGACCTTGATGACCTCGCGCTTCGTCAGGCCCTTCGCCTTCGGGTCGCCGATCTGCTCGGCGATGGCCACCTTGTAGCCGCGCTTGACGAGCTTGTTGACATACGTCTCGGCTGCATGATACGGCACGCCGCACATCGGCGCATCCTGTCCTTTGCTGCGGCTCGTCAGCGTCAGGCCAAGCTCTTTTGAGACGAGCTTGGCATCTTCAAAGAACATCTCATAAAAATCGCCTAAGCGGAAAAACAGGATCGCGCCCGGATTCTGTTCCTTTGTCGCGAGATACTGCTGCATCATCGGCGTCATTTCCATCGATACTTACACCTCCTGGATAGACTGGATAAACTGGATAAAAGACGTGCTGACAAGATGCCAGCACGCCTGTCATTTCTCTTATGATACGCGCTCGCCCTTGAGGACCCAGGTCTGCGGGTGCGTGATGCGAACGTCGATGAAGTCGCCCGGCTTCTCGCCCGCATGCGCGAACAAGACGATCTTGTTGGTGCGCGTGCGGCCCATCCAGACGTATGCATCGTTCTTGCTCGGGCCTTCGACCATGATCTCCAGCGTCTTGCCGAGCAGTTTCTCGTTGATGGCGAGGCTGATCTCGTTCTGCACAGCCATGAGCGCACTCAAACGCTCCTTCTTAACCGACTCCTCGACCTGGTTCTCCATCGTCGCCGCGGGGGTGCCCGACCGCTTCGAGTAGATGAAGGTGTAGGCCGAATCGTAGCGGATCTCGCGCAGGAAGTCGAGCATCTGCTGGAAATCCTCGTCCGTCTCGCCCGGGAAGCCGACAATGAGGTCCGTCGTCAGGCTCACCTCGGGGATAGCCGCGCGGATGCGGCGCACGAGGTCGCGGTACGACTCCACCGTGTAGACGCGGTTCATCGCCTTGAGGATGCGGTTGCTGCCGTACTGGACCGGCAGATGGATGTGCTCACAGAGATGCTCGCCGTCGCGTATGGCTGCGATGACCTTGTCGGATAGGTCCTTCGGATGCGACGTCATGAAGCGCACGCGGCGGATGCCCGGCACTTCATCGACCATCTTCAGAAGATCCGCGAAATCCGCGAGCTTGTGGTCCTTGCCATAGGAGTTGACATTCTGGCCGAGCAGCGTGACTTCCTCATAGCCGTTCTTCACGGCTTCCTCGACCTCGCGCACGATGTCCTCCGGCAGACGGCTGCGCTCGCGGCCGCGCACGTACGGCACGATGCAGTACGTGCAGAAGTTGTTGCAGCCGTACATGATCGGCACCCAGGCCGAGAGGCTGCCCGCACGTGCGACCGGCACATCGTCCGGCAGTTCCGTCTCGCCGAGCTGGACATCGACGACGTGGCCGCGCTCCGCTTGGATCTCCTGCACGACGCGTGTGAGCTCGTGGACCTTGTTGGTGCCGAGCACGAAGTCGATGTGCGGCGCGCGCTTGATGAGCGCATCGCCCTCCTTCTGCGCCATGCAGCCCGTGATGCCGAAAATCAGCTCCGGGCGCTCGCGCTTGAGGCGCTTGATCTCACCGATCTTGCCGTAGACGCGGTCCTCCGCCGTCTCGCGCACGCAGCACGTGTTGATGAGGATGAGGTCAGCCTCCTCCATCGACTCCGTCCGCTCATAGCCGATCGTGCGGAGCTGTCCCATCATGCGCTCTGCATCGCTCTGGTTCATCTGGCATCCATAGACCAGGAGGTACGCATAGCGGTGCAGCTTGCCATCTATCATGTTCATACGTTCTTTTCCGTCCTTTTCTTTTCTGTCTATCTCATAATCAATGCTTTATTGTATCAAAAATGGGCTCGCTTGTCCACGACACAGCCCACAGAGATACAGCAATACTGCATCGATCATGATGTATAGATGAAAAGATGCCGCACAGAGGAGCTTTCCCCATGCGGCATCAACTATATGTGGTCTATCTCTGTCCGATCTGTCTCACAGCGCTGGCAGATACCGGCTCAAAGCACGGCAATCTTGTGCAGTGTCTCGACGATGAGGTCGACCTGCGGCTTGACCGTCGCGAGCACGAGATGCTCCTTCGGGCTGTGGATGTCCTTCGTCGTCACACCGATCGACACCATGTCGAGCTGTGGATTCTTACGGAAGTGCCAGCCGCACTCGAGTCCAGCGTGGATCGTCTCAACCTTCATCGGCTTGCCGTTCTGCTCGGCAAACGTCTCTGCCACGATCTTGGCGAGGCGGCTATCCTTGTTCTCCTTCCAGCCCGGCGACTGCGTGCCGATGTGCGCCGTGAAGCCCGTGAGCGCCGCGACCGTCTCAGCGTACTGACGGAACCCGTCGAGCTTCTGGTCAACGGCCGAACGCGGGAAGAACTGGACTTCCACCTCGTCCGCCGTCATGTTGACGACGCCGAGGTTGGCGCTCGTCTCGACGAGCCCCGGGATGACCGTCGACATCGCGTAGACACCCGTGTGCAGGATCGTCAGGAGGTTCAGCAGACGCTTTGCATCGCCCGCCGTCAGGACCTGCTGCGGCGCCTCGACGCTCGTCAGCGGCACGAGGATCTGCGGCTCGACATTGCCGTACATCTTCTTGAAGCGCTCCTGCTGGTCTTTGATGACCGCCTCAATCTCTTCTTTCGGGAGATCCGTGACAAAGACGGCCGCCGCATCGTTCGGGATGGCGTTGCGCGCCTTGCCGCCCGCAAAGGATGCGAGCTCGACCTCGCCTTTCTCCTGCAGCGCCGTCAGGATCATCGCGAGCGTGCGGATGGCGTTGCCGCGGCCGTCGCCGATGCGCTCGCCGGAATGGCCGCCGAGCAGGCCCTTGACCTCGATCTTCCAGGCGAAAGGCGTCTCAGACTCCACGCGCTTCAGCTCGCGCGTGAAGTCGAGGTCGACGCTGCCCGCGCTGCCGACTGTCAGCTCATCGTAATTCTCGCTGTCGCAGTTGATGAGGAACGAGGCATCCTTGAGGTGCTCTGCCGAGAGGCGGATGGCGCCCTTCATGCTCTGCTCCTCATCTGTCGTGACGATCAGGCGCAGCGGGCCGTGGTCCTTCGCCGTCTTCATGATGTAGATGGCCTCTGCCACGCCGATGCCATCGTCCGCGCCGAGGCTCGTGCCCTCAGCCGAGAGGTACTCCTCCGTGCGCACGAGCTTGATGGGATCCTTGAGTGGATCATAATCATAGCCTTCTTCCGCCACGCAGACCATGTCCATGTGGCCCTGCAGGATGGTCAGCGGCGCCTTCTCGAAGCCAGCCGTCGCCTTCTTGTCCGCGATGATGTTGTTCGCATCGTCCTGCATGACCGTAAAGCCGAGCTCGCTGAGATACGACTTCAGGAAATCGCTGACAGCCTGCTCGTGACCGGATTTGCGCGGGATAGCAGCCAGCTTGGCAAACTCCGCGAGCACACCCTCGAGCACCTCGTCCTGTCCTTCATGGTTCTTGTTCATCAAAATTCCCCTTTTCTGGTGTTCTGGTTCTCTTTTATCTGCTGCAACATAAAACAGCCTGCCCCTTGAGGCAGGCTGGCATGAATCCGTGGTTCTATTGGATCAAGTATCAGTCCTTGAGTTCTGCCGGCATTGCTTCTGCGACATCGACGCCTTCCGGTGCGTAGAGCACGATCTGCTCCGAGATGCGCTTTGCGCAGCCGTTGACGATATAGCAGGCACCGTTGACAAAGTCACAGATGCGGCGCTGCTCTTCAGCGGCAACACGCTCGTAGTTGACAACAGCAGCCTTGCCGGCCTTGAGATTGTCCGCGATGTCCGTGACCTGGTCAAAGTTCTCCGGCACGTAGATCTGGACGCGCAGCTCCGGGATCTTCGTCGTGTGGACCGTCAGCTGTGGGTGCTGCACGCGCGCGCGGGTGCGGAGAGACGGCGCAGGCTCCTGTGCCTCCGTGCGCTCGACATAGATCGAGTCGCCGCCCGAGACTTTGTACTCCTGTGCTGCCGCATGAGACTGCCTAGCCGAAACCTGCTGCTGTTTCTTCTCGCCAGCAGCTTCCTTGCTATCCTCTACCTCTACGTCTTCCCACGGCATCAATACATCGATGAGGCCCTGGAACTTGCCTTTGATCGTCTCCATCCCACTCATAACATCTCGTCCTTCCACCTGAATTCATATTATCCACACACATGTGTGTATAAAACTGGATTTAACTATCGACATGATAACACATTTCGACAGAAATTGCAAAAAACCTGCCGAAAAATTTCATTTCCGACAGGTTTTCTCTCATTTTTATTCTTATTGCGAAGTGCCGAATCAGCCCTTGCGCGCGTTCTTGGCGTTGCGGCCGCGGATCGTGCGGTCGAGGATAGCCTTGCGCAGGCGGATGTGCTCCGGCGTGACTTCGACGAGCTCATCGCTGTTGATGTACTCGATGGCCTGCTCGAGCGAAAGGATGCGCGGCGGCGTCAGGCGGATGGCCTCATCCGAAGAAGACGTACGCATGTTGGAGACGTTCTTCTTCTTGCACGGATTGATGTCGATATCGTTCTCGCGGGAGTTCTCGCCGACAATCATGCCTTCGTAGACCTGCTCGTTCGGTCCGATGAACATCGTGCCGCGATCCTGCAGCGTGTAGATGCCGTAGCCCGTCGTCTCACCCTGCTCGAAGGCGACGAGGGAGCCGCGCGTACGGCCCGGGATGTCACCCTTGTACGGTGCATAGCCGTGGAAGACGTGGTTCATGATGCCGTTGCCCTTCGTGCTCGTCAAAAGCTCGGAGCGGAAACCGATGAGGCCGCGCGCCGGGATCGTGAACTCGAGGCGCATGTAGCCAGCCGTCTCCGTCATGTTCGTGAGCTCAGCCTTGCGCGTGCCGAGGCCTTCCATGACAGCGCCCATGTACTCCTGCGGTACCTCGACCGTCAGATTCTCGATTGGCTCGCAGAGCTGGCCATTGATCGTCTTGTAGACGACTTCCGGTTTGCCGACCTGCAGCTCGTAGCCCTCGCGGCGCATCTCCTCGATGAGGATCGAGAGATGCAACTCGCCGCGACCCGATACCTTGAAGACATCCGGCGAATCCGTCTCTTCGACCTTCATGGCGACGTTCGTCTCAACTTCCTTGAACAGGCGGTCGCGCAGATGGCGGCTCGTGACGAACTGGCCTTCACGGCCGGCGAACGGGCTCGTGTTGACACCGAACGTCATAGAGAGTGTCGGCTCGTCGATGCGGATGGCCGGCAGTGCCTCCGGCTTCTCAGCGTCAGCGACCGTGTAGCCGATGCTGACATCACCGAGACCCGTCAGTGCGACGATCTCGCCCATCTTGGCTTCCGGCACTTCGATGCGCTGCATGCCCTGATAGACAAAGACCTTGCCGATCTTCGCGCGGATCTCCTGATCGCCGTTGATGAGCACGACATTCTGATTCGTGCGAGCCGTGCCGCGGCTGATGCGGCCGACGGCGACGCGGCCGACGAAGGCATCTGCCTCGAGCGTCGTGACCATCATCTGCAGCGGGCCGTCCGGATCGCCGTGCGGAGCCGGGATTTCCTTGACAATCGTCTCCATCAGCGGCTCGAGGTTCGTGCTGTCATCGTCCATGCTGTACTTCGCAATACCGTCACGAGCCGTCGCGTAGATGACCGGGAAGTCGAGCTGATCGTCATCGGCATCGAGTTCCATGAAGAGCTCGAGGACCTCATCGTAGACGTCGTCCACGCGCTGGTTCGGCTTATCGATCTTGTTGATGACGACAATCGGCTTCAGCTTCTGCTCCAGGGCCTTGCGCAGGACGTACTTCGTCTGCGGCATTGGGCCTTCGAATGCATCAACGAGCAGGAGAACGCCGTCGACCATGTTGAGGACACGCTCGACCTCGCCGCCGAAGTCAGCGTGGCCCGGGGTGTCGACGATGTTGATCTTGATGCCGTTGTACATGATGGCCGTGTTCTTCGAGAGAATCGTGATGCCGCGCTCGCGCTCGATATCGCCCGAGTCCATGACGCGTTCAGCCACCTGCTCATTCGAGCGGAATACATGGCTCTGCTTCAGCATGGCATCGACCAGCGTCGTCTTGCCGTGGTCGACGTGTGCAATGATCGCGATATTGCGGAGCTTATCATTAGTCATCATACTCATTCTGTGTAATCTGCCTCCTATAAAAGAAAAGGGATACCTGTCGTATCCTCACTTGCAAACTAAAATTACTCACTTATTATACATGCTTTCCCCGCGTAATGCAATAGATTTCCGAAGGCTGCCGCGCGCGGCCGTGCAAAATACTTTTGTCCAATCTATAACAAAAGTGTTGTATCTCCAATGATTTTTTGGTATGATAATAGCCATGTTACAGATTTACACGTAAGCAAGAATACTCAGCAAAGGAAGTCCCCATCATGAACATCGATCTCAACATCTACCAGACACTCGCTGCCGCCACGGCGGTCTACTACATCGGCGTGCTCCTGCGCCTCAAGGTCCCATTCCTGCGCCGCTACTGCATCCCGGCCCCGGTCATCGGCGGCATCCTCTTCGCCATCCTCAACGACATCCTCTACGTCAACGGCATCTGGACGTACCGCCAGGATACCGTCATGCAGAACGTCTTCATGATGCTCTTCTTCACGAGCATCGGCTACACGGCCAGCATCAGCCTGATCCGCAAGGGCGGCTCCCTCGTCGCCAAGATGGCCGTGCTCACCGCCCTCCTGATCCTGTGCCAGAACGCCATCGGCATCGCCCTGGCACACGTTTTTGACCTGAGCCCGCTCATGGGCCTCGCGACAGGCTCCATCCCGATGGTCGGCGGTCACGGCACCTCCGGTTCCTTCGGGCCGGTCCTTGAAAGCGTCGGCCTCGACAACGCGACGACGATTGCCTTTGCCGCTGCCACCTTCGGCCTCGTCTCCGGCAGCCTGCTCGGCGGCCCGATGGGCGAATTCCTCGTGCGCCGCTACGGCCTCACGAGCATCGCCGAAGAAGAGCGTCTCGACCCAGCCAACACGAGCGACGAGCTCGAAAAGCTCGAGCAGGCCGCCCACGGCGAGCGCAAGGCCATCGACGAAGAGAAGCGCGCGGGGCAGAGCATCAACAACTACCGCTTCATGAACGCCCTCGCGCACCTGCTCATTGCCATGGGCCTCGGCACCGTCATCAGCCAGCTCTTCATCAGCGCCGGCCTCGTCTTCCCGAACTACATCGGCTCCATGCTCGTAGCCGCCATCATCCGCAACATCTCCGACTACACGCACGCCTACAAGATCTACCAGCGCGAGAGCGAGGTCCTCGGCAACCTCGGCCTGACCATCTTCCTCTCGTGTGCCCTCATGAGTCTCAAGCTCTGGCAGCTCTCCGACCTCGCCATCCCGATGATGGTCATGCTGCTGAGCCAAGTGCTCTTCCTCGCGCTCTTCGCCAAGTTCCTGATATTCCGCGTCATGGGCCGCAACTATGAGGCCGCCGTCATGGCAGCGGGCACCTGTGGCTTCGGCCTCGGCGCCACGCCGAACGCCATCGCCAACATGTCCGTCATGGTCGAGCGCTTCGGCCCAGCCCCGACCGCCTTCTTCGTCATCCCGCTGATCGGCGCCCTGATCGTCGACTTTGTCAACTCCTCCATCGTGACCGTGCTGCTGAACCTCCTCGCCTGAATGACGCGCCAGCTTCATGTAACAACATTACACCTTATCTGTACGAGGCCTTTGCGTTCTGGCAGGCGTTATGATAGAATGGACATAGCAATCGTAGCAATCGCTATATTCATCGTTCATCAACTTCAAGATTCACAAAAGGAGATCACGACTCTATGCTCAATCAAGTTTCTGTATTCGCTGAAAACACAAAAGGCGCTCTGCGCAAGATGACGGCTGTGCTCGCAGCAGCAGACGTCAACATCTACTCCATGCTCGCCAGCGACAGCGCTGAGTTCGGCATCATCCGCCTCGTCCTGACGGACCCAGAGCGCGCACTCGCCGAGCTCAAGAAAGCCGGCTACCAGTGCCACATCGACAAGGTCATCGCCGTCGAGATGGGCGACACGCCAGGCAGCCTCGACGCGATCCTCAAACACCTCGAAGAGGCCAATGTCTCGCTCGACTACCTCTACATCTCCTATGACCGCCAGGCCAGCCAGCCGGTCGTCATCTTCAAGACGCAGGAACCGGAGGCCGAGACTTTCCTGCGCGGCAAGGGCTATAAGCTCGTCGACAAATTCTGATCCAGCTCAAGCACTCAGAAAAAGGAGCCTGCCACATGATCTGTGGCAGGCTCCTTTTGACTCTGATTCGGTTATCTGATTGGCCAGCAGCGCAATCAGAGCATCTCCGCGAGGTCGAAGATGAGCTGCTGCGTCTTGTCCCAGCCGAGGCACGGATCCGTGATGGACTTACCGTACGTGCCCTCGCAGATCTTCTGGTTGCCGTCCTCGATGTAACTCTCAATCATGAGGCCCTTGACGAGCGTGCGGATATCCGACGAGATCTTGCAGCTGTTGACGACATCCTTCGCGATGCGGATCTGCTCGAGATACTTCTTGCCCGAGTTCGCATGATTCGTGTCGACGATGACAGCCGGGTTCACGAGATTGCGCTTGTGGTATGCCTCGCAGAGCGAGCGCAGGTTCTCGTAGTGGTAGTTCGGCAGACTGTTGCCGAAGCTGTCGACATAGCCGCGCAGGATGGCATGCGCCAGCGGGTTGCCCTGCGTGCGGACTTCCCAACCGCGGAACAGGAACTCCTGCGAGTGCTGTGCCGCCTCGATCGAGTTGAGCATGACGGAGATATCACCCGACGTCGGGTTCTTCATGCCGACCGGGATGCCGATGCCACTTGCAATCATGCGGTGGAACTGATCCTCAACCGAGCGCGCGCCGACAGCTGCGTACGACAGCAGGTCTGACAAGTAGCGGTAGATCTCCGGATAGAGGATTTCCTCTGCACACGTAAAGCCCGTCTCGCGCACGACGCGCGCGTTCATCTCGCGAATCGCGATGATGCCGCCGAGCATATCCTCCTTGCCCTCCGGGTCCGGCTGATGCAGCATGCCCTTGTAGCCGATGCCGATCGTGCGCGGCTTGCTCGTGTAGAGGCGCGGCACGATGAAGATCTTGTCCTTGACCTGTTCCTGTACCGGAACAAGGCGGTGCACGTAATCGAGGACAGCCTCTTCATTATCCGCCGAGCACGGGCCAATGACGAGCAGGAAGCGGTTGTCCTTGCCCGTCATGATGTCCGCGATCTCTTTGTCGCGTCGCACCTTGATCTTCTTGACACGATCATCTATCGGAAACTGTTCCATGAGCTCCTGCGGTGTCGGTAACTTACGGATGAATTCCATTTGCATTTCCATTCAACTTGCCCCTCTCTTAGCTGTGATGCCTTTCATTATATCATAGATTCCGAGATATCCATAGCAAATCTGCGGCATCCATCCGCATCCTCACGAAACATTTTTCAGCAAACGGCGCCTGTTTCCACTCGGCAGGCACAAAAGTCTCGCAATCAAGCATCACCTCTTAGCAATATCGACCCAGCCCTCTGCTGGTATGATGCGAAAAAGCTCCTCCGGCGTCAGGCGCACGGCACTGTGGTCATTTCCCGCAGCGGGATAGACCGTCTCAAAGCGGTGCAGCGATTCATCGAGATAGACCGGCACGCCCTCCTTGATGGCGAACGGGCAGACGCCGCCCGGCGCATGGCCGACAAGTGACTCCACCTGATCGAACGGGATCATGCGACCCTTCTTGTGGAACGCTTCCTTGAAGCGGTGGTTGTCCACGCGCACATCGCCCGCGAGGATGACGAGCAGCGGCGCGCCGTCCACGAGGAACGACATCGTCTTGGCGATGTGCCCCGGCTCCACGCCAAGCGCCTGCGCCGCCAGCTCCACCGTCGCCGTCGACGCCTCAAACGTGATGACGCGGTCCGCCATCCCCTTCTGCTCCAAAAACGACAGGACTCTCTCGATTGACATAGCGATTCTTCTTTCTGACTGAACTTTAGCTTCGATGTAAATTTCGTATTGCAGTTACATTCGCCAGACAGCCGCGAAATCCTGCCTCAGCCCTTCTTCTTTTTGCCAAACAGCAAGTCGAGCACCATGCGACCGACCTTGCGCTCGACGCCCGACTTCGTCGTCGGGATACCCGTCTGCCGCGCAAACTGGCGCTTCGCATTCGTGATGCCGAGCAAGGTCTTCCAGCTGAAACCACCCTTATTCATGCGATTCACCTCCATCAAAATCCTCCGTCGTCGCCGCCGTAGTCATCACCACCGCCATAATCGCCGCCACTGCAGTCATCTCCACCGTAGTCACCATAGTCCTCATCGTAGCCAGAACCGGAATAGTCGCCATAGCTGCCGTAGTCGTCATTGCCGTAATCACTGTAGTCCGACTGGCCATCCCCATAGTCGTTGTCATCATCGACCGACCAGTCATCATCCCAATCGACACCGTCGTCGATCAGACCATCGTCATCCGCATCATAGTCATCGGGATCCTCAGTGGCATCGGCCTGATCATCTGCATCGTAGTCGTCTGCAACATCACTGTAACCATCCATATCATCTGCATCATAGTCATCCGCATCGTATGTATCCGCGTCCAACTGCTGCTGTGCGCGCTGCGCCGCAGCCATCTGGTCGAGTCGCGCCTGCTGCGCCTCTGCATCGTGATGATGCATCAGCGCCGCACCAGCCACAGCACCGGCCACCGCCGCAGCCGCCGACATGCGGCTGTCATGCTGCCGGTCCAGCATGTTCTGTCGATGGATCCGCGCCAATTCCCGGCACTGCTCCGCCGTCAAGCGCGGCCCAGCCACAGCCGTCCGCGATCCCCCCCTGCGGATGCACCTTCTTCTCCATAGGTGCTGCCGACAAATCCCGCTTCTCCTCCGGACGAGCCGAGACACTTTCCACCGGCTTCGACGCCTTGCTTCCCTGCGGTCGATTCCTCAAGAATACAGCTGCACCGACAACCAGCACAACAAGCAATACCGTACCCATACCCATGCAAAACACCTCCAATCTAAAACATCATAAAGTGCTCCAATTCAAGACACATCGAGCCAATATTCTCGCAGCAACGCGAGCACATACTCTTGACAAACAGGACCTGTCCCGAGGTCCCAAGGATCCTGATTCAGCAGGATGCTATTCGAGATGATGCGCACATCGAGAAATGGCACATCGAATGATTGGCAGACCTGCGCGACAGCATCTCCCTCCATCTCCTCTGCCAATGAGCCATAAAATCCATGCAGGAAAGCGATGCGGTCCACTTCACAGTTCCAGCTGTCGCACGTCGTGATGGTTCCCTCGACTACCCTGCCATGTTCGTACCTTGCAGCAGCACGACGGGCAGCAGCAAGCAGAGTGGGGTTTCCCTCATGATAAACCTCTTGCAGGAATTCCTTCCGATCCTTGTTCCAAGCAAAGACACCGAGCTGTTTCAGCCCGCGGTAATCGACTCCCGCGCCAGCCGCGCGATAATACGTCTGCCAGGCAGAAGAATTTGCTGTCCGCGCCCCGAGCACGATGTCGTAAACAGACAGCGATGCATCATGGGCGCCAGCCGTTCCTTGGCTGATGATTGCCTGAGGATGATACCGCGCAATGGCAAGCGCCGCCAAAGCTGACGCATTGGCCATGCCCCACTGCGTCTCACAGACTACAAGCCCATGTCCTTCAAATACTCCACGCGCACACCGGAATGGCCCAAACGGCTCCTCCCGGACTTCCGTCATCTGGTCGATGATATGCTGCGTCTCCACGCTCATCGCACCTTGGACAACAATCGGACTTTGTTGATTCTTCACAAAACACAACCCCTAACACAACGCCCATACCTACTCTAACAATCAAAAAATTCGAGATGTATAGCCAAAAGTCCTGCAACAACGTCTCGTAGTGTAAACAATGAGAGCATCTTGCGCCAAAAATGTGCATCAAAAAAGCTCCGCTGCATGAGCAGTGGAGCTTTGACGGTTCATTTTATTTGAGCAGTCCTGCCTCGTAGACAATGAAGAGGATGCTGAAGCCTGCGAGATACAGGAAGCCGAAGACGCCGAGCCAGAACAGGCCGCCCGTGACTTTGTTCGTTCCGCTACGCACGAGGGAGAAGTTCAGCAGAGCGAAGAACGGCGTTGAGACGAAGGAGCAGATCATCGCAAAGTAGAGGAGTGTTGCCACGTCGCTCATGAAGCCGGCAATGATGACGATGCCGACAAGAGCCGTGACCGTCATCCAGATATTGAGATTCCTAGCCGAGCGATGCTCCTTTTTCATCAGGAGGCGGAGTGCCTCGTTATTCGCACGGGAGTAACCATCGTTGACACTCCCCACGGCTAAAGCCGGAGGGATTCTTGGTTCGACAACCACTGCGCCGCCTCCAAAGAATTGGCGTCTTACACGATTTCCCCAAGCGTGAATTCCCGTGTGCCCCACGGTACATTTATTTCAGCTTATGCCGCTGTGGATTTATCCTCCAAAGCCTTGCGCAGGATATTCTTTGCGACATTCACATCCCTGTCGTGATGCGTTCCACACGCCGGGCAATCCCATTCGCGGACACTCAAATCCTTCGTCAACGGGTTCTGATAGCCGCAAAGACTGCAGGTCTGGCTCGACGGGTAGAAGGTATCCACTTTCAGCAGTTCGCCGCCGTGCAATTCCGTCTTGTACGCAAGTTGGCGGAAAAACTCACTCCAACTTACATCGGAAATAGACTTTGCAAGTCTGTGATTCCGAAGCATTCCTTTGACATTCAAGTGTTCCACGGCAATCGTTTGGTTTTCACGAGCAAGCCGTGTGGACAATTTGTGCAGGAAGTCCTTGCGAATGTTTGCGATGCGTTCATGGACACGGGCGACGCGGATACGAGCGTTCTCTCGATTCCTTGATTGCGGCATTTTGCGAGAGAGCCGCCTTTGTTCTCGACGGAGCTTACGCTGGAGGCTCTTGAGCGGGCGCGGACTCGCCACCGTATTGCCGTCGCTGTCCGAATAGAACGCTTTCAGACCAACGTCAATGCCAATCTGCCTGCCGCCGTTCGGATGAAGCAGCGCCGTTTTGTCCGTCTCGACGCAAAGGGAAACAAAGTATGTTCCAGAAGCTGCACGGCTGACTGTGGCATTCAGGATCCTGCCTTCAAACGTCCGACTCTGCTTGATTTTCACCAGGCCGACCTTCGGCAGCTTGATCCGGTTGCCTTCGATGCGAATGCCGTTTCCCTGATTGCGCATCCGGTAGGACTGACTGCGGCTATGCTTTGACTTGAAACGCGGATAGCCTGCTCTCTTTTTGAAGAAGTTCTCATAGGCGCGGTCAAGATTGCGCAGGGATTCCTGCAACGCCATGCTGTCTGCTTCGGAAAGCCAGGATGTATCCTCACACTTCTTGAGATTGGTGAGGAGCTGACTCGTCTTGACATAAGTCAGAGAATGATGGTTCGCTTTCCATTCATCACGACGAACCGCAAGAAAGTGGTTGAACACGAAACGGGCACAGCCGAGCGTGCGGTTGATTAACCGTGCCTGCGTCTTATTCGGATAGATGCGGAACTTGTATCCCAGTGTGTATGTTTCCACATTCTCACTTCCTTTGCGATGTTTTCTGGCTCTCGATATACTGCTTCACTATGTTCAGCGGCGCACCGCCAACAGTAGAGCAGAAATAGCTATTTGTCCAAAGGCATGGCAGTTTGGTTGTCAGCCACGGAAATTCCTGCCTCAAGATATGAGAAGTCTTCCCTTTGATCGTCTTTACGGCTTTGTGGATGCCAAACTGCGGATAAACCTCCAGCAAAAGGTGTACATGGTCTGGCATGATTTCCATTTCGATTACATCAACTTGGATTTCTTCACAGATTGACTTGACCAGCTCCTTTAGTCTGGTGTCAACGCCATTGACCAATACCTTTCTGCGATATTTGGGGATGGATTTACAATCTAAGTGCAACAGCTCCTCGACAACCAAA
>UMHE01015891.1_pt1 | contig 37436 bp, 28 predicted proteins | sample 1965451 | NCBI WGS metagenome assembly UMHE01 (sample SAMEA4836090, study PRJEB28245) | human gut metagenome | biome: gut microbiome; material: fecal sample | place: Denmark | collected 2008 | reverse complement strand
ATTTGCTTTCAGAATTTTTAACTTTATGGTTGGGATAACAACGTTTTCTCTCCAAGCGGTTGAAAAGCAATGGTTTAAGAGTTGTTACCTAATTAAAAAATCCGGCAGGTTTCTGTCCGGATTTTTTTGTATTCTTTTCGGTTTTTGGATTCTGTCGTGAGCGTGAGGCAGCGATTCTTTCAAACTTTATGTTTCCGAAATCTGTGGAATGCCGCTTTTCCCAAGAGTTATACAAGACAAATGTTGTTTGACAGCAGCGCCGGGGATCTCATCAGAACAGCTCCAGTTGAATATAGAGATCCTCGCTCTTCTTTGGCTTATGTTCGGAAAACAGCTCCATGTTTCCGAACTGCTTGTCCGTAATGCATAATATTCCCACTTGCCCTAGGTCTGGCAGAAATGATTTTACGCGATTGATGTGAACCTGAGCATTTTCAGAAGAAGGACAATGTCTCATGTAGATTGAGAATTGGAACATGATGAACCCATCCTCTATCAGACGTTTTCTGAATAGAGCCGCATTCTTCCGTTCCTTCTTGGTGTCAGTCGGAAGATCGAAAAAGACCAGCACCCACATGATTCGATATTCACTGAACCTATCCATACATGTCTGGATAAGACAATTTCCGCAGATTTCCGGCGAAGCATTTCTGTAGAGAATTCACCGTCTGGCTTACCGCCAACATCAGTGGTCGGCGAACACCTTCGATGACAACCTCGGTTACAGGAAGTTCCAATAGTTTGCGCTTCGCTTTCAGATCAAATGCTTCTGGAACACCATCATTTACAATCTCCAGAACGAGCCTGTCCACATAAGGCCGGTACGGCTCCATAATGTCATCTGCCAGACAATAGGCGTCATACCTGTTGTGATGATGGATACCTAACGTCGGAATAAGACCAGCCCCGGCCAAGGCTCTCGCGACAACGGCCCTTACAATGGCATAGCCGTAATTCAGCATAATATTCACCACATCATCGCCGCCTCTTGTGAAGCGAGGATTGTCAATGAAAAGTGTTTTCCAATAATATGCAGCGGCACGCCCCTCGATGTTGTTAGGATCTCCGCTCCTTACTGCATTGATCCACAGTGCCATGTTCTTGGCTTCCTCTCCAGTGGCATATTTCAGCATTGCGGCCTGGTTCCGGATTTTGCTTTGGACGGTCTGCTGCCAAAGCTGCTTTTTGAGGGGCAAGGATGCACTTATCTGACAGGAATATCTTTCCGTCTGCAACTTGTTCCCGTAGAGCGACAGCAGCAGTCCGGTCGGAAGGTGAGACTTGTCGCAAGTGACCACAGCGCAATTGTTTTCCAGCAAAGCCTCTAAAAGTCCTTGCGTGACAGTGATTTGCGGGCAATCAAGAACAATCACGCCGATGTCTTCTATCGGTATGGTCTTTATGATCTCCCTTGGAGTGCCGTTCTCGTCGAAGTCAGGCATGTCGCCCTTGACCTCCGGCTTTCTGATAACAAGTTGCCTGAGTTTCAACGACAAATATGCCGGATTTCCAAAGTATAATGTACGTTTAATCATCTTTCAAGGACAATTCGCCGAGAAGGCTGACGGAGACCTTGCGCGGGTGCAATGCCCAAAATGCTTTAAAACCTCTAATTTCATAGAACTTCTTCATGTCCTTTGCTGCTTTCGAATCATCAAGAATAGTGTCATATTGAATTCTGAAATTTAGGTGCTCTAACTTCTGCACCCTATACAAATGAGCCCCAAGCGTCTTGTAATCCTTTCCCTCCATCGCATCTCTGAACTCGTCGTCCTCCATACCCAGAACAAACATCTCGTTCTGCTGCATACTCATAACGAACTTCCAATCAGGATCCGGAAGTCCCGCAGCCAGTTCCTCCGGAATATTCTTGTCAATGATGATCATCCAAATCTCCCTAGGCTTTCTGATAATAACGGGCAAACCATATTTCTTGCGCTCAACTGCTTTCCAAAATGTTATAGTGCTTTTGTGGTACACTCCATCGCTATCAATATAAATGGCAATATGATGGTTGTTTCCCGGCTTTACAAATCCGATATCATTGCCATTGGCGTCTTTTTTAACAGGGGCGACTTGACGCAAATCCGTATAGCATCTTACGGTCCTTATCGGAATCGTCTTGGCCTCATCAGCGTACAATGGTTCTGCAAAAGCCTTTTTCGGATCATTCCCATATTCGGAAAGACGTTCAGAAACGACCTTCCGGATATGTTCATCCACGATATATTCAACATCCTTTGGCTTCAATGCGGAAAGAGTATACTTCATTACATATTCCGCCTTGTAGCAAGTACCATATTCTAAAGGAATAGTCTTCTCCGCATCCAGATACAGTGGCTCTTTCTTCAATGAAGCACACGCCACTTTCACATCATTGTTACAGGCCTGCAACCGTTCTTCAACCATCGCCCGAATTCCTGGCTTGACTATGTCTTCTACCCGCTCGAACAATTTTTTAACAGGCACCGCCTTTTCGAGAGAAAGTATTCTGCCATAAACACTTTCCTCGCACAATGCGCCTCTTGGTATCAGCAAGCCTTCCTGTGTAAGAATACGTTTCCCTCCACGGTGAATATACCTTTTCCCCGGAGTGGTCACTTTCTTGCCGGCTTTGAATGACACCAATATCCTGCTTACATTATCGCTTACTTCCTGCACGCTGAAATGCGGCTGAGCAGATGTCCATTTGTCAAGAGACATCGATTCTCCTGCCGTGGCGGTCATTGAACTCAGGTTATTGAGTCTTTGAATGATGCTCTGCCGCGTGCAGGCTATTGTCAATGCATCTATGGCGTGATGCCTGTGGTCCAAACGTTTACTCCAGTCCTTAATGCGTTCCTCCGTGTGAGTCTGGCCACGATGCTCATAGGAAACTTCGGTCGTCATTCCACCTTCCCGATACCTCGGTAAATCCAACGAATGCAGTATCTCATCATAACCCCAAATCCGGCGCAGATAAGAAGTCACTTCGCCGCTCGAACCATAAACATTGTGGCATACTTGTTTGAGTATTTCCATGGCTTTTCTGGAAATATATTGGGTCTGAACTAGTTGCCGTAATATGAAGTCTTTGGGGAGTTTGTCTGCCGGGGTGAGAAGTCGTGAGCGTTTGGTGAAACTTATTTTATGATCATTGAATGCCGCATCCACGCGGCGCAGGTAATCATTGAACTCATTCTCACCCTTGCTCTTCATATAGTCGTATGCCGTCAGATTGCTCTTTTCCGCATTGCACCTTCTGCAGGCACACACCTTATTGGAAAACGAATCATCAAAAAGCAACGCTTTAGGAACGATATGCTCTATTTCCACGTCCAGGCCATTGAGGAACTCTGCCGCCCCTACCGGTTGGCCGCAATAGAAACACTTTTGCCCAGATTCTTGCCACAGACGATATTTCAGGATCTTGTTCTTGGAAGGCGTTATGCCAAGTTCCTTGATCTTTTCAGCAATCTCGTTGTTCTGTTTTTCTCTGTCGCGGATGTTCTTGGCAGTGGCCGCTCTCCCTTCTTTGCTGAGTTTCAATTCCCTGGCCATCTCGACACGAATCTCGTCGATGTCGCCGAATTGATCAATAACGGCATTGACCACATTGATCATCTGGTTGAGAATCTTTTCCACGACAGGCTGACGTAGTTCGTTTTTCTGGAGTTGAGGAATCTTGTGCAGCAGTTCACGGGCTTCATTTTCAGATTTTGTCAAGCTGCCGGAATGGTTGATTCCAATCATGTCGCATGCCTCGCTGTATTTGGCACCGCCAATGAGTGCAGGCAGAAGTTTTCTCATGAATTTGGCGGAACGGCTGCCGTAACCCTGTTTTACAAAGTCAATGTTGGACAATTCTTTCAGAGACTCCTCGTCATTAATGCCAAACTGATTTGTCAATGCCTGTCGCAGTGCCTCCTTGTCATTAATGGAATATATGATGTGCCATAATCTGTATAGTGGCTCATTCTCACATTTGGGGTCAATCTCATAGATGACTTCGCCAGAGTCTTTGTTTACACCATTCTCTTTAAGCCTTAGATCAAATCTCAGCAAGCTTTCCTTTGCGGGATTGTTCATCTTGCCGAGAGCCCTGGCAATGGCTGTCTTTGTGGTGTTGCCCGTAACTCCCTTGCTAAGAGCTTTGTCCATAGACCATCCGTCTCCTTTCCCTATGCCTAGAATCTTATAGAGAGCGGTGGCAGTTATCTTTTCATTGTTGTCAAGATATTCAAAAATTTCTTTTTTTTGTTCACGACTTATGTGTAGTTCGTCATTTTCCTTGTTTCGTAAGCTAAGATTATTGATTTCCTCCCAAATCTTGCACGCTTGAAATATAGGGGATGATTTTGGCGCCACTTTAGGGCCGGAGATCACGATTTCGCCGGAGTTGTTCAAGATCGGTTTATGTTCCGCGTCGAAGAATCTTCTGGTCATGAATTCGCATCGTGACACCAGATGTTTGCAAGACCTGAGATTCCTCTGATAGAAAATAATCTCGTTTCGAATCTCGTTAATGTTGATGTCACTCAATTCCTCTGGATAAAAGGCTTTCTGACAAGCCATTATCCTATCAAATTCCTCTATGTAGGCATCACGGGGAAAGACCTGTTCCTTGATGCGGTAATTATAGAACGGGCCTTTTTCGGTGAAGACTTCGCTTTCTTTTAGTATTATGGCGAAATGCTGTCCTATTGTTGTGCCTTCGTCTTTGATTTCCTGAAAACGCTTGTTAACGGTTTGAACATAATCTCGTTGCTCCTTGTCAGCGGAATCATCGCTCTTCGAGTGCCTGTAGCCGCGTTTTTGATTGATGTGATACAGTACTCTTCCTATTTCAGGCAAAGTAAGTTTTTCGCCAGGTGTCGCCGCTCTTGCTCTAAGTGTCCATAAATCAAGAACTGGTAATTTTATCAGTCGTTCGTCGGGAAGCATCTTCAATTCTCTCAGCTTTTCAGTGAGTGCCTGACGCCTCATCTGGTACCTGTCATATCCCTTTCTGGCTGTACGCTTTTGCGTACGTTTCTGATTTTTCGAGGCGGCGTTGCCGGATGTGAATTCTGATGATTCGTCAGGGGACAATGAAATTATCCTGCTGCCAAGTCCGAGAATTTCAGCGGGTTTGTAATTGTCATCCACATTGACAAGGCTCCAGCCCACGGAGCCTACACCAAGATCCAGACCTAAAACTTTTTTCATATTGGTTATTGTTTGTTCCGTTTATTAGTTTTATATTTGTGCCATTCTGAAGCAAATCACAATAAGGATTATTCCGTTGTGAAAACATTTAAGGTGGAGAGGAGTTTTCTTCTTCGCCTTCTTTTTTTCAGAGGACTTGTTACAAATATAGTGAAATTACTTGGTTTGTTTGTCTTTAACTGCAATAGAGATCGGGCTGGCCGCTCGGATTCTCTTTGTAGAATTGCAGCCTTGTGTGCGTAGGAGGGCTTTGCGGCAAGGTTTGAGGAGCAATTCTTGTTGGCCGAATCGGCGGAAGTGCGTAATTCCTGCGACAGAATTGCGGCGGATCATCCTTTGGGGTGTGCTGGAGGACGGTTCCGGCTGCAAATCTGCGGGCGGCTTTGGGTTCCGTGTGAGCTGCCTCGGAAACTGTAGGTGGCCTGGAGCATCGTGTGCGCCGTGCTGAAAGCAAATCTTTAGGGGTAAGCGTTTTCTGGTGTCTGTTTGACTTTGTAAGGCAGTCTGCTGGTGGGACGGACGGAACTCACTTGAGGTGGGGTTCGGGACGGACGATGTAGAAGCAGGAGGTGGAGAAGTAGTTGCGGAGGTATGGGATGTGGTCGAGGCCCATACGAAGGCGGGTGGGGCGGAGATGGAACTTGGCCTTGTAGTGGGGGCTGATCAACCACAACTTGCGTTCAACAATTTGAAAACCAGTCTCTTTGCAGAGGCGCTCGAACTTTTCGGGGGTCATTTTGGAGCGCTTGATGCTCAGCAATTCAGCGATCCTGGAGGGATCTTCCTTGAATATTCTTAAGTAACCTTGGTAAAGGGGGGCCGGGAGGAGGTGGGCGAAAGGAACTTTCGAGCAGAATCCGCTACGGCAGATCTGCTGATGGCCGCCGAACGGCATCTGCCAGGCCGGGAAGCCGAAGAACACGATTCCGTCGGGCTTCAGGAATTTTTTCAGACCAAGGAAAAAGGCAGGCTTGTCCTCCGGCTCGATGTGCTCTATGACATCGTGGATCAACACGATGTCGAAGCGGTCTTCCCGAGGAGGCATATTCAGAAAATTCCCGCTGATGAACTCTCCCGACATATTCATTTTGCCGAAATATTCCTTGGCATGATCTATCTTGTTGGTGGCCAGGTCAATGCCCGTGACGGAGCATCCCGCTTCGGCTAACGGCAGGAGGTTTCCGCCCTCGCCGCAGCCGATCTCCAGAACGCGCGTTCCGGCTCCGACGCTCTTGAAATTCTGAAGGTAGTCGATGTAGAATTCCTTGGAAGTCTGCGCCAACTCCTTGAAATACCGTTCCCTGTCAGTGTGCCTCTCCTGCATTGATTTTTGAATATGTGGTTAAATAATCGTTAAAAAACTTTGCCAAATCTGCGGCAACTTATTATTTACTGTTGTAAAAGTACATTAAAAATGCGAATTCTTATGTACTTTTGAAAGACAAAATCACATAACATGAAACGATTCTCGACAATCATTCTATTGTTGGTCATGATCTGTGCCAATGCTCAGGAAAACATCCATTACCAGTGGATGGACTTCTATGGAAAGAATCTTGGTACTGACAGAAAGGCTTTCAACCCGCGCAAGATCGACCTTCCGTCCGTTGACGGCTTCAATGCCTACACGGCTGACCTGCACATGCACACAATCTATTCAGATGCGCAAGTGACACCTGAGATGAGGGTGTATGAGGCTTACCTTGAAGGGCTTGACATTCTGGCCATCACGGATCATCATTCGCATCCGAGGGTTTATAGGGGATCTGATGACATGAATGTGGCGGTGGACTGCGCTGTCGAGGCGGCGAAGGATTTCGACCTCAAGATAGTGCGAGGGTTCGAGATAACAGGCAGCGAGCCGGTTGGGCACATCAATGTGCTTTTTACGGGCGACCTCAACAAGTACAGGCTCAGCCAGGGTTTTGACACCAAGGAATGCGACAAGGTGTTGGAGATAGCGCGCGGCGAGGACGCTTTCATTACGACAAACCATCCTGGCTGGCCGGATCAGAACAGCGATCTGTCGGACTACATTGCCGGCCACATCAAGGACGGAACCATTCAGGGCATCGAGGTGTTCAACCACAAGGAGTTCTATCCGCTTGCCATTGACCATGCGCTCAACTACAATCTTGCGATGCTTGGCTGCACCGACAGCCACTATCCGACCTACATGCTGTATGACCAGAAGGATAATCATCGTGATCTTACGATAATATTCGCGAAAGACAAGAGTGACGAGGCGATCAAGGAGGCGTTGCGCGCGCGGAGAACCATTGCCTGGGCGAACAACATGCTTTGCGGCGAAGAGAGTCTGCTGCTCTCCTTCATCAAGGCGGCTGTCAAGGTCGAGCGTTTCCGTACGCTGGAAAGCGGCGAGGTTCTCTTCCGTTTGTACAACAGTTGTTCGGTTCCGTTTTACCTCAGCGCCGAGAACAGCAATGAGAACATCTACCTGCCTGCCGGAGGCTATGCTGAGTCGAAGCGCAGGAAAGAGGACTTGAAACATATTTTCAAGGTGGACAATGTGTACTGTGGCTCGACAAGCCACCCTTCATTCCCTCTGTCATTCCTGCTGGAGGCGGGGAAAATAGCTGCTCCGTACCTTAAGGAGGAGAGTCTGGCCATCGATGATGACGGCATCAGTTTCCGTTTTGCCCCGAGCATGGGGACGATTTACTACACCTTGGACGGAAGCGAGCCGACCGAACAATCGACCTGCTATGACGGCAACCCGGTGGTGCTGGCAGGAGGAGCCAGCGTCAAGGCGATCTGCAAGAGAGGCGGCAGCGTCAGCGGAGTCTATGAAAGGAATATTCCTTATGCCGCTTCCGTAAAGGCCAAGGCGCGTAGGCAAGGTGTCAATTTCAAGTACTTCGAGGGAGCCGACATGTCGTCAACCGAGGAGATCGACAAGTTGGAAAAGGTCACGCTTAGCGGACAGAAGAGGGATTTGAATATTTCCGAGGGCGAAGGAAAAGACTATTTCGGCTATGTGTTCGAAGGTGTTATGAAGATTGAGCAAAGTGGCTTGTACACGTTCACTCTGCTGACAAACGACGGTTCGGATCTCTACATCGACGGAGTCCTGGCTTGTGACAACAATGTCCGTACAGGTTACACCGTGGCCTCCGGCAGCATATTCCTTCAGAAAGGCTTTCACAAGTACCGCATCCGTTACTTCGAAGGCTACGGTGGCGAGAGTTTCGCCCTCAAGTGGCAGGCTCCCGGCGATCTCAACGCCAAGGACTTCCCCGCGGCTCTCCTCTTTGTTGAATAGCAACGTGTTTGCCTGACTTCTTCGGAAGATGCCTATTCTTGATTACCGCAAGCTTTGAGTGTGCGGCAAGCCATCTTCGGCGACGGTTTCGGCTCGGAACGTCGCCCAATAGTGCCACGGAACACTCTCGGGCCACGAAACGGCCTTAGAATGTCGCCTAACGGTGCTGCGGGGATTGTTCGGGAATTATCGAATACAATAATGTAGCCCACTGGCTGCGGGATTGGACACAAAACGGTAAGCTGCTAACTGCTGGGATTGTTCATGGCCGTTCGGATGATCTCCAGGATTTCTTCGCCGTTTTTTTCGCACTTTGACTTGCCGAAGCCTTTGACGCTGAGGAGTTCCTCTTTGGTTGTGGGGGCGAGGTCGGCTATGGCCAGAAGGGTTTTCTGGTGGAGGATCATGAAGGCGGGGACGTTGTCTTTCTGGTATTTTTCACGCCGCCAGTCCACAAGGGCCTGGGCCAGTTCAGGATGGATGCTGCCAGTGTAGGTGGTCGATTCTCCATCCGGTTCCCGAACCTGTCGAAGGGCCGACGGTTCGACAGGCTCACCAACCGCGTCTGGGCGTTGAGCTTGCTGAATCGACTCCTTGGATGCCGAAGCCTTCTCAGGTGTGGAAATCAGCGACCTGACCAATGCCTTTAACGATCTGGCATCCGACAACTCGTTGTCCGTCTTTAACTTATGGTATGCTTTCGTGCTGAAGCCATCCGACAGGATAGTCTCGTAGAGGGTCATCCGGAATCTAAGCTCTGCCAGAAATTCCTCGGAGGCGGCCTTGAAGGCTTTCCTGACCTCTTTGTCGTCAATCTCTACAAGAGTCAGCGGAGCGGCGAACGAGGCCAAAGGACGGAATTGTGTGGTGAAATATTCGCAGGCCTTGGTGACGCGCTCCCGCAGGAGAGGGAACTCTTCCGCCGTGCCGCTATGGATTGTCGAGGTGATGTAGCGGAGCTGCTTCTGGAATTTCTGCGCCGTGTCGCTGAGGGATCGTATTCCCTCGAAGGGCTGCGGGGCGCTTTTGCCGGAGCCATCGGAACTGTCGAACATTCCGCCTACTTGGGCGGCATTGCCCGCGCCTACTGTGTTGAACCTGCCAGCCTGGTCTGGGTAAAGGTTCGAAAGGTTGACCTGGTATATTCGGTTAACCCTGTTGTAGAGATAGCGAAGGCGTTGAAGATCAAAGGCATCGCACAAGGTTGAGGTGAAATATTCATTGGCCATGGCGGGGAGTTTGAGCCGCGCCTCTTCCGCCGGCTCGCGGCTGCTTTCGAACGTCGAGACCTCATCGCTGGTGAAGGTACAGCGCCGTGTGATCGGGGTGGTCAGGATGATGCCTTCGAGGGTGCGGCAGCGGGAGAGGGCGACGTAGACCTGGCCGAACGAGAATGCCGCGCCCGCGTCGAGGATGACTTGGTCGAAGGTCAGTCCCTGACTCTTGTGGATCGTCACCGCCCACGCCGGACGCAAAGGAACCTGCTCGAAAGTGCCTTCCACAATTCCCTCTATCTCACCGCTTTCCTCGTTGAGGCCGTAGCGGATGTTCTCCCATCTTTCCGTGTTGACCTCGATGCTTTCGCCGTTCTCGTCCTCTACGATCAGCGCCGGCTTGACTTTCTTCACTGTCGCGATCTTTCCGTTGTAGTAGCGTCCCTCTCCCGAAGTGTCGTTGCGCACGAACATCACCTGCGCGCCTTCCCGTAGACGCAGCCTGGTTTCGGCGGGGTAGGCATTTTCCGGGAATATTCCCTCGATCTGTGCCTCGAATGTCGCCTCCTCGGTCTCCAGCGCGTTCATCTTCGCCTCATTTACGGAGTCCGCCTGGGCGTTGTGGGTGGTGAGGCGGATCCAGCGCTCGTCCTCCGGTGGCACGAAGCCGGGGAAGAGCCTCTTGTTCAATTCGTTCAAGGCCGCGTCGCCCGGCATCCCGGAGCGAACCTCATTCAGTATGTCAAGGAATAGCCTGTCACTCTGCCGGTGAACCTTCTCAAGCTCGACCGTCACGAACGGCAACCTTTGCAACACCTTGGAATTGAAGAAGAAAGGTGATGAATATACTTGCTCCATGTACGGTCTTTCCGATTCTTTGATCACCGGCGGAAGCTGCTGGATGTCCCCGATCATCAGGAGTTGCACCCCTCCGAACGGACGGTCGTTGCGCCGGTAACGCTTGAGCGTGTCATCGATCGCGTCCAGAATGTCGGCTCTCACCATCGAGATCTCATCGATGATCAGCAGGTCGAGAGTCCGCAGGATCCTCACCCTTTCCTTTCGCAGGGAGCGCATCCGCTCCGGCATCTGATACTCTGTGACAAGCTCTTTTACGTCAGGTAGATACGGACAAAGCGGCAGCTGGAAGAACGAATGTATGGTCACTCCGCCGGCATTGATGGCCGCAACTCCTGTGGGAGCCACGACGGCGAACCGTTTGGAGGTCTGCCGCACAATCTCTTTAAGGAACGTTGTCTTTCCCGTCCCCGCCTTGCCTGTCAGGAACACGGAGACCCCCGTCTCTTCCACATATCTCTCCGCCAATGTGAATCTCTCGTCCTTTTCGATCATAGCTCTTTTAGCCTTTCTGTTTTGTCAATGGTTTTCCAATCAACTTTCTGATTGTCGGTGGCAATCCGGTACATAAAGTCCGGTTCTGTCTGGAGGCCGGCCGATAACCGGTCTGTCTCTCTTTCCGTTAAAGTTAGCATTAAAAGTTCTTACGACAAAATCGGATTTTGGTTGCGAATTTGTGAACCGGGAAAATCTTGTGGCAGGTAATTCGTTGGTTAGCAACGTCTTGATGTAGTGCTTTCCCCTTGTTTTCAGTAGAGGATGCTTGGGTCAATCATTTGATTAACAGTTTTTTAACAGCCTCGTCCGAAACTTCTGTTTCTCAAGAAAAATCGTTATGTTTGTTACAGAAATGCCGAACGGGAATATTCATAAAAGGGGATTTGTTCCGGAGCTGCCGGGAGGGTGCGACCTTTCGGGGGAGCGCATCCTGCTGCATTGCTGCTGCGCGCCTTGCTCGACCGCCATCATCGAGTGGATGGTCGGCGAAGGGCTGCGTCCGGGAATATTCTTCAGCAACTCCAACATAGTTCCTTTCCGTGAATATGAGATCCGCCGCGACGAGTTGCGCCGCTATGCCGCCGCCCACGGTCTGGAAACCATTGATGATGAATATGATCACGCGGCCTGGCTGGCCTTTGTCCGCCGGTTGGAGACGGGTGTGGCCGCTGATGATTGTCCGGTCGCCCGAATCGCCGACATGCCGGAGCGCGGCCCCCGTTGCCTTGAGTGTTTCAAGTTCCGTCTCCTCCGTGCCGCGCGCTATGCCTCTTCCAACGGCTATCGTATGCTGACAACCACCCTGGCCTCGTCCCGGTGGAAGGATCTCGCCCAGGTTGATGCCGCCGGTCGCTGGGCCTGCGATCGGGTGAACGGTACCGGTGGTGATGGATGCGCCATTGGTCATGGGGCGGAGACAAACGCAGAAACCCATCCGTCCGTCCGCCATGAGGTCTTGTGGTGGAACCAGAACTGGCGCCGCGGCGGTCTTCAGGAACGGCGCTGCGCCCTGATCAAGGAATGGGAAATGTACAACCAGACCTTCTGTGGCTGCGAATTCTCGGAACGGCATTGAGCCAAGAGACTCTTTTGATTTTGTTTGTGGTTTTTCTCCACGAAGAGTATTTCAAACACCCAAAATCAGCGTCTCTGGTGCGCAGGAGCGGCGCTTTTGCTCACGAGGCTGGTCGTGGACTGTCTTTGGTGCGCGAGAGCGGCGCTTTTGCTCACGGTTATTTCTTGTAGAGGGCGAAGAGGGCGGAGCCGGAGCCGGACATGGAGGCGTAGGTGGCGCCGGAGTCGTAGAGGGACTGCTTGATGGCGGCCAACTCGGGGTGTGCTTTGAAGACTGTGGCCTCGAAGTCGTTGACCAGCAGGTCTTTCCATTCGGAGACTGGTTCTGCCAGCACGGATTTCAGTCCGGTTGTCTCTGCCGGCTTGCCAAGTCCGGTTGGTGAGCGATGACTAACCACTGGATTGCCAGGCTGCTCGCTGAACCTGTCGCAGCGCTCTGGTGATCCAGTTGAGGCCTGCTCGCCGGATCCGTCGCAGCGCTCTGGTGATCCAGTTGAGTCCTGCTCGCCGGATCCGCCGCGGCCCGTTTCCCGAGGAACGATCCCTTTGTAGGCCTCTGCGGTGGAGACCGAAACACCTTCCGGAATCAACACCTTTATCTCGTACTCTGAGAGATCAATGTCGTAAGGCTCAAGCACTTCTCCTCTTCCTGAGCCGATCATTGGACGGTTGAAAATGAAGAAGGCACAGTCGCTGCCAAGTCTGGAGGCATATTCAGAAAGCCTTTGCCCGGAAAGCCCGAGTCCGCAAAGTTCGTTCAGAGCCTTGAGGGTGAATGCCGCGTCCGCCGATCCGCCGCCGAGGCCGGCCCCGACAGGAGCGTTCTTTTCAAGGAATATCTTGACAGGCGGCAGGTCAAAATCCTGAGCAAGAACATTGTACGCCTTGGCGCACAAATCTTTCATCGGATTCCAGTCCACACCCTCCTTGCGGGCGATCGTGATCATCAACTTTCCGTCCTCGGATATTCCCTGTGCCAGATCTGCTTCGTTCTCCTTCTGGTCGCAGAACTTGCCGACGCACCCGTCCTGACCTCCATATTCAGCGAAAAGCGCCGCCGAGGTGCGGCTGTAGTCGTCGCCGGCGATGATCTCAAGCGTGTCCCCGAAATCAAAGCACGGCACGAACAGCGTCTCGATGTCGTGGAACCCATCGGCACGCTTCCGCAGGACACTCAGCCCCAGATTCAGCTTGACATTCGTCTTGACAATCATGGTCTTTAAGTAAGCGTTAAAAAATAAGTTCAAGTTGTTTTTTTATGATTACTAAGCGAAGCTGCGGATGGCGTTCTCGACCTGGCCGGCGACGGCTGACCGGCACGGACTTCCGTCACTGGACTCTTCCGGGACGGCTTCCAGGACAGGAGCCACGAAGGAGATCATCTGAAGCACTTTGGCCTCATCCTCGGGGATGCCTCTGGAGCGCATGTAGAACTGCTCGTCCTCGTTCAGTTTGCCGACCGTGGCTCCGTGCGAGCACTTCACGTCGTCGGCGTAGATCTCCAGCCGGGGCTTGGTGTTGACTCTTGCCGAATCCGAAAGCAGTATGTTGTGGTTCTCCTGGAACGCCTCGGTTCTCTGGGCGTCCGGCGCGATGACGATCTTGCCGAAGAATCCGCATTTGGCTTCACCGGCAGCCAATCCGTTGAAAATCTGTCGGGAACAGCAATCGCCAGTGCGGTGATGCATCGTGATGTCGAACGTCACCTCGTCGTGGCCGGAGCAAAGGTATATTCCAGAAAGCCTGACTTCGGAATGCGCTCCGGTCAGGTCAATCGTCAGCGGAATCCTTGCCGAGACTCCCGGCAGCACTACCACCGTAAGATCCAGCGCCGCGTCGGCCCCCACCTCGATGTTGGACGGAATACCATAAGGATCAGTCGCTTCGACAAACCTGGTGACCGGGGAAACAGCGACACCGGCTCCAACGGCAGCGTCTGCTGAACCGAGCACAAAGACTTTACGAATATGCTCACCGTCAGCGACCTTCATTCCCGGCACGATGGGCGAAGGAATATAATTGCCGTGGTCTATGTTTTTAGAACTGTTCAAAGCCATTTTTCTCTATCTTGTCAATCAGTTCGTAACCGCCGCTGGCCACGATGCGGCCATCCTTCAGGACATGCACGACATCCGGCCTGACATATTCAAGAAGCTTCTGGTAGTGGGTGATGACGATCGCCGACTTTTCCGGGGTGTGCAGGGCGTTCACTCCGTCGGCCACGATCTTGAGCGCGTCCACGTCCAGTCCGCTGTCCGTCTCGTCGAGGATCGCGAGGGTCGGATCGAGCATCGCCATCTGGAAGATCTCGTTCCTCTTTTTCTCTCCGCCGGAGAAACCGACATTGACCTCGCGCTTGGCGAACTCCGGCTTCATCTGGACGAAGGCCATCTTCTGCTTCATAAGTTTCAGAAAATCACCGGCTTTCATCGGCTCCTTGCCTTGGGCCTTGAGCTTGGAGTTGATCGCGGTCTTCATGAAGTTCGTGATGGAGACTCCGGGGATCTCGATAGGGTACTGGAAGGACATGAACAGTCCGGCCCAGGCTCTTTCCTCCGGCTTCATCGTCAGCAGATCCTTGCCGTCGAACTCTATCGTGCCGGAAGTGACCTCGTAGTTCGGCTTTCCGGTCAGGACAGAGGACAGGGTGCTTTTGCCGGCTCCGTTCGGACCCATCACGGCGTGGATCTCGCCGCGGCGGATCTCAAGGTTGATGCCCTTGAGAATCTCCTTGTCTGCGACACTGGCGTGCAGATCGTTTATTTTCAGTAATATGTCTGTCATGGTCATTAATATTTTGCGTGGAGGCCAAGCTCCTCGTTGTCAATTATTTCTCCTCTCTGTACAGTCGGTACCAAGACCAGAGGGACCAGATGCCGTTTATGAGGTACAGGGCGCTGACGATCGGCATGAACACGAGTCCGGCGCTGATGTAGAGGGTGATGTTGGTGACGTTCACCACAAGCCACACGATCCAGCAATCCCACTTCTTCTGGGCGGAAAGGAACTGCGCCAGAAGCGTCAGCATCAGCCCGAACGAATCCAGCCACGGATTCGGATCAGGTGTGAATATGTCCGTGAACCACGATGTCCCCAATTTGTGGAGGACGAATCCCCAGATCGCACCGGCAATCACCACGACGGTGAGCGCCGCACACCAGTCCCGCATCGATAGCCGTGTCACTTTCAGGGCGGAAGCGTCTTTCGAACTCTGCTCGGAAGGTTTCGGATGAGTCCACCTCCAGTGTCCGAAGGCGTTGATGCCGAAGGCTATCGGCTGGAGAAGCATGGCCGAGTACAGATGCCTCTGCCAGAACAGCGTGAACAACAGAATGTTGTACAGGTAGCCGACCCAGAAGTTGTACTTGTTGTTGCGCCCGGCCATCACCACGCAGGTAAGTCCCGCGATGACACCGAGCAGCTCCAGGAAGCTCACTCCCGTTCCGCCTAACGTGAACGCAATGTTTTCTATGTCAAAGAATCCCATAATTCATTCGTGAATATATTCATTAACCTACCGATCCTTCGAGGGAGACCTGAAGCAGTTTGGTGGCCTCGACGGCGAACTCCATCGGGAGGCGGGAAAGCACCTCGTGGGCGTAGCCGTTGACAATCAGACCGACAGCGTCCTCCGGGCCGAGTCCCCTCTGGTTGCAGTAGAAGAGCTGCTCGTCGCTGATTTTCGAGGTCGTGGCCTCATGCTCCACGATCGCCGTGGGGTTCGCGCTCTGGATGTCCGGGAACGTGTGCGCCCCGCACTGCGAGCCGATCAGAAGGCTGTCGCACTGCGAGAAGTTCCGCGCCCCGGTCGCCCCGGCGTTCATCCGGACGAGACCGCGGTAGCTGTTCTGACTGTGACCCGCTGATATTCCCTTACTTACGATCCGGCTTCTGGTGCCGCGTCCGAGATGGATCATCTTCGTGCCGGTGTCCGCCTGCTGGTAGTTGTTCGTCACGGCCACGGAGTAGAACTCCGACGAGGAGTAGTCGCCCTTCAGGATCGTCGAAGGGTACTTCCAAGTGATCGCCGAGCCGGTCTCGACCTGAGTCCAGCTCAGGTGCGAACCGCTGCCCTTGCATATTCCTCTCTTAGTCACGAGGTTAAGGATGCCGCCGCGTCCTTGGGCATCGCCGGGGTACCAGTTCTGCACCGTTGAGTATTTCACATCGGCGTCCTTCTCGACCACGATCTCAACCACAGCGGCGTGCAGCTGGTTCTCGTCGCGCATCGGAGCCGTGCAGCCCTCCATGTAGCTCAGCTGCGAACCCTCGTCCGCCACGATGAGCGTCCTTTCGAACTGTCCCGTGCCGGCGGCGTTGATCCTGAAATAGCTGGAAAGCTCCATCGGGCACTTGACCCCTTTGGGAATATAGCAGAAACTACCGTCGCTGAAGACCGCCGAGTTGAGTGCCGCGAAGAAATTGTCTCCGACCGGAACGACGGAGGCGAGGTACTTCCTCACCAGATCCGGATGCTCCTTGACAGCCTCCGAGAAACTACAGAATATGATTCCTTTCTCCGCCAGCGAGGCTCTGAAGGTCGTGGCTACGGAGACCGAGTCGAAGACAGCATCCACGGCCACCACTCCGGCCAGAGCCTCGCGCTCACGCACCGGAATGCCCAGCTTCTCGAATGTCTCCTCCAGTTTCGGGTCTATCTCTTTCGGCCTGTCCACGTTCTTCTTCGGAGCGGCATAGTAGATAATGTCTTGAAAATCGATCTCCGGCATGTCCAGATGTCCCCACTGCGGCATCTCCATGCTCTGCCATTTGCGGAAAGCGTTCAGACGGAACTCCAGCATCCATTCCGGCTCTTCCTTAAGCCGTGAGATCGTGCGGATGATGTCCTCGTTCAGTCCCTTTGGGATGAAGTCCTGTCCGACCTCGGTGACGAAGCCCTCCTTGTACTCCTGTCTGGTGACCTCCTGTATGATCTTATCTTCTTCCTTGATGTCCATATAGTTCTTGTTTCTCCCTCACCGTCTCTTGACGCAAGAGCGAAGAGAGAGGATTGAATACTACAAAGATAGCGAAAGCACCTTTCAGTTGGAAATTTTACGCATTGTTTTTCAGGACTAGAAAAGAATAAAGTCCAGGAGCCGCAAAAGTCCGGAGAGCCTCTAACCTGAATTTCTTACGAGCAAAATCCGGGTTAGAGGCCCTCTGGGCTTTATCTTTGGACTGTGTGATTACTTGTTCAGCGCGTCGGCGGATTTGATGTACTTGGCGAGTTCGGTGTCGGTGACGTGGAAGTTCTGCATCTCGCCGGAGAGGTACTGGTCGTAGGAGCTCATGTCCACGAAACCGTGTCCGGACAGGTTGAAGAGGATGGTCTTCTTCTCGCCGGTTTCCTTGCACTTGAGGGCTTCGTTCACTGTGGCGGCGATGGCGTGGCAGGATTCCGGTGCAGGGATTATGCCCTCGGTCTGGGCGAAGAGGATTCCGGCCTTGAAGGCATCAAGCTGCTCGATGTCAACAGCTTCCATGTAGCCGTCCTTCATCAGCTGGGACAGGATCACACCCGCTCCGTGGTAGCGAAGGCCGCCGGCATGGATGGTTGCCGGCTTGAAATCGTGGCCGAGGGTGTACATCGGAAGCAGCGGAGTCATGCCGGCCTCGTCGCCGAAGTCATATTCAAACTTGCCTCTTGTGAGTTTCGGGCAGGAATATGGTTCCGCGGCGATGAAGCGGGTCTTCTTCCCTTCCTGAATATTATGCCTCATGAAAGGGTAGGCGATGCCGCTGAAGTTGGAGCCGCCGCCGAAGCAGGCCACCACGATGTCAGGATATTCCCCGGTCATCTCCATCTGCTTCTCCGCCTCCAGGCCGATGACGGTCTGATGCAGGCAGACATGGTTGAGGACGGAGCCGAGGGCATACTTGCAGTTCGGGGTGCTTACGGCAAGCTCGATGGCCTCGGAGATCGCGCATCCAAGTGATCCCTGATCGTTGGGATTGGCGGTGATGATGTCTTTGCCCGCTCTGGTGGACATTGACGGTGAAGGAGTTATGGCTGCTCCGAAAGTCTGCATGATCGACCTTCTGTAAGGCTTCTGCTGGTAGCTGACCTTGACCATGTAGACGGCGCATTCGATGCCGAACTTCTTGGTGGCATAGGAGAGCGCGCCGCCCCACTGGCCGGCACCGGTCTCGGTGGTGATGTTGGTGATGCCCTGCTCCTTGGCGTAGTAGGCCTGGGCCAAGGCGGAGTTCAGTTTGTGGGAGCCGGCAGGGGAGACGCTCTCATTCTTGAAATAGATGTGGGCAGGAGTGCCGAGGGCGGCCTCAAGATCGTAGGCTCTCACAAGCGGAGTGCATCTGTAGCCGGCGTACTGCTCGCGTACCGGCTCGGGGATCGGGATCCACTCGTCAGTTGTGTTGAGTTCCTGGTCGGCGCAGGCCTTGCAGAAGATCGGGTAGAGATCCTCGGACTTCAAGGCCTCGTGTGTGGCCGGATTGAGGATTGGCATAGGCTTGTTGGGCATGACTGCCTGCATGTTGAACCATGCTGTCGGGATTTCGCTCTCAGGGAGCAAGAATTTTTTCTGTCTCATTGTTGTTCGTTTTTGAATGATACTATTATTTGTAAATCAAGTTGTCTTTTTATATGGTCTCTTAGACAGGCTTGGCGGCCTGTGGAAGTAACACAAAAAAAGGGCGACCATCATCCGGTCGCCCTTGAAATTTCATTATGTCCTTGACTAGATCAAAGCGTTTGCCTGAAGGAATGCGTTGATACCAACAGCCGCAAAGCCAAGGAAGATCAGCGTGGCGACCACGATGCCGATCACTTTCAGTCTCTTGAACCAGATCTGGTTGTTCCAGCCAACTGTCTGGAACATGCTCCAGAAGCCGTGGCAAAGGTGGAACCATACAGCCACGAACCAGGCGAGGTACAATGCCAGCACCCACCATCGTCCGAAAGTGAGGTTGAGAAGTTCGTAAGGGTTGCCCTCCTCGGCGCCGGTGAACATGGCGAGCTGCATCTTAGCCCAGAAGTGGGTAAGATGGAAAGCAAGGATGCCGAGAATGATGATACCGAGTACGAACATGTTCTTTGCTGACCAGGAGTCGGCAGCGGCTACGCTTGAAGCCTCGTAGCGCTTGTAGCCGCCGCGGGCCTTTACGTTCTGCCATGTGAGCCAGCATCCGTAGATGATGTGGATGATGAAACCGGCGGCAAGAACAGGAACCATGATGGTGACAATCGGGAGCGCCATAAAGTCGCAGCCTTTCTGGAAAAGACCGTCAAGCCCGTTGTAATTGCCTGTGAAAGAGTCAATGACGGAGAACAGGTTGATAGTCACATGAAGCAGCAGGAAGATTATGAGAAATGCTCCGCTGACAGCCTGGATGAACTTCCTTCCGATGGAATAGTGAAATGCGTTCGCCATTATCGTCTTAATTAGTTTCTTAATGTTGCGTAGCGGGAGTGGGGCATGATCCCACGACCTCCGGATTATGAATCCGACGCTCTAACCAGCTGAGCTACCCCGCCATTCCTGGCAAAAGCCATAAAAAAACGGCCGAGGCCGGATTTTTAGTTGAGATAGAAGGATTCGAACCCTCACTGACAGAGCCAGAATCTGTAGTGCTACCATTACACCATATCTCAATGATGTGTTGCGCCTGTCTTCGCAACTGGACTGCAAAAATAGAGATTAATCCTGAATTGGCAAAATTAATTCGACTTTTTTCGCCGAATTAATAGACAAAGTCCCAAAAACGTGAACAAAGCGTTGAATAGAAGCAGCTCATAGCTGAATTTGTAGCCTCCGAACCAGCGCTCGGAATTGCTCTGGAGGATGAGGCAGAGGACCGGCGCGATGACCGCTACCAGCGGCACCCATCTGTCGCGCACCTTTCTTTTCGTGAATATTCCGAAAGCGAACATTCCCAGGATCGGCCCGTAGGTGTAGCTCGCCAGCTTGTAGACCGCGTCAATGGCCGATTTCGTGTTCAGAAGATAGAAGACGAAAATCACGGTTCCCATCAGCAGGGCCATCAGCAAATGCACTTTCTGCCTTGTGGCCTTCACCTGCTCCTCGCTCTTGCCCTTGGTGCCGATGATGTCAACGGTGAACGAGGTTGTCAGCGCCGTCAGCGCGGAACCGCCGGCGGCGAAGGCGCAGGACACAAGTCCGATGATGAACAGAACACCTACGATGGCGGGCAGATAGCCCCCCGTGGCCACGGCAGGGAACAGTGTGTCACCGACTTCCTGGATGCCCTTCTGCCCGGCGAACACGTACAGCAGCACACCGAGACAAAGGAACAGGAATATTACCGGAACCTGAAGCAAGCCACTGGTAATGAGGTTCTTCTGTGAATCTTTGGCGTTGCGGCTGCTCAGCGTCCGCTGCATCATGTCCTGGTCCAGACCGGTCATCGCTATCACGGTGAACACGCCTGCCAGGAACTGTTTCCAGAAATATTCAGGATGGTTCACGTCGTCGAAGAAGAACATCTTTGAACAGTCACTTTCACGCACCGTCTGCACCACGCCGGAGAAGCTCAGCCCCAGATCCTTGGCGATGAACACGATAGCCAGCACGATGGACACGATCATGCACACGGTCTTCAGCGTGTCCGTCCAGATCACGGACTTCACCCCTCCCCTGAACGTGTAGACCAGCACGATCCCCACGGAGACGATCACGTTCAGCACGAACGGCAGCCCCAGCGGTTCGAAGATCATCAGCTGGAGCGTCACACAGACGAGGAACAGTCTCACGGCGGCTCCCAGAATCTTGGAGATGAAGAAGAACCACGCTCCGGTCTTGTGCGAGGACACTCCGAACCGGTCGTCAAGGTACTGGTAGATCGACACCATGTTCATCTTGAAGAATATGGGCGTGAGGACAAACGCTATGATGATGTAGCCCACGAAGAAGCCCAGAACCATCTGCATGTAGCCCATTGCCGTGCCTCCTACGCCGACCATTCCCGGCACGGAGACGTAGGTCACCCCCGACATCGGCGCTCCGATCATCGCGATCGCCACGATCCACCAAGGCGCCTTGCGCCCTCCGTTGAAGAACCCGGCGTTGTCAGCGTTGCGAGAGGAGATCCAAGACACCGTGAACATCACGGCAAAGTACGCCAGAACTGTGATTATGACTGATAAAGGACTCATATTCAGAAAATTATTTTGACAACATCATCGGTTTTGGTGCGGTCCGCTGAAGAAAGGTTGAAGATGACGGCTCCGCAGGCATATTCATAAAGGATTGGTTCGCCGGTTCTCAGGAGGGTGACGGACTTGGGCTTTTTGTTGGTGAGGACGCTGACCTGGCCTTTGAATGACGGCAGGAGGTGGGCGTACCAGACTCTCTTCCCCCTTGTGGTGAGCGGAACGTTGCTGAGGCGCGCGCCGGGAGTCGGTCCCGCTCCGTTCAGGGACTCCGCGCTGTGGGACATCCAGGCCTTCAGCGAATCGGTCTGGCGGTAGAAGTTCGGGTGCATCTCCCCGTTGCCGTCGGGACTGGCGTTCGGCAGGAAATTGCCGCCCAAGGACCGCGAGGCGACATATTCGTCAAAAAACCAGCTCATCGGACGGAAGGTGCCGGTCTTGTCGTAGCCCCAGCCTCCTCCTCCGCAGGTCCAGATGTGGCAATGCTCCCACCATTCCGACGGTGAATATGTCGGTTTCTGGCACTCGAAAGGCGTGGTGAAGTCCCCGACCCGCACACTGGTGCCATCCGGGTTGTCCGGATCCACGATGTTGTGCCATCTGTCGTTGACGACGATGTCGGGCTGGAGCGAGCGGATCCATGCGTAAATCTTGTCGTTGTGGTGATCCGTGACACCGATCATGTCCATACCGTCCAGCCAGAGGATGTCTATCTTGCCGTAGTTTGTCAGCAGTTCCTCGATCTGGGCCATCACGTAACCGAGCATCCTGACATATTCCTTCTCCCTGAGGACAGGATCCTTGATGCCTTCCACCTGGCTTCTGGTGTTGGCGTCGAAGTGTCTCTCGTCGTAGGTGCCGGGGTACAGCCAGTCACGAGGAGAGTAGTAGAGTCCCACCCTGAGACCGGCCCGGCGGCAGGCTTCCACATATTCCTTTACGAGGTCGCGTCCTCCCATGAACTGCTTCGTGCCGATACCGTACTTCGACGGCCACAGGCAGTAGCCGTCGTGGTGGCGGGTTGTGAGTACGGCGTAGTTGAAACCGGCCTCCCTGGCCGCCGTAAGGTACTTGTCGGCAGGGAATTCCGGGTTGAACCCGAGTGCCTGGCCATAGTAGAGTTCCTTGGATTTGTAGCCGCCGTTGTAGCGGTAGTGGTTGATCATCGCCCAAGAGGGCTGCGCCCCGAGCATGCTGTGGATGCCCCAGTGCATGAACAGGCCAAGGCTTGCGTCCGGAAACCACCGCGCTCCCTTGCTGGGATTAGGGTACTTGACCGCCTTCTTGAGTGGCGTGTCCAGAAGGGCTTCCGCCTTGTCGATGTCGCTCTGCCCGATGAGGTAGTGTTCCGTCGGGGGGAAGTTGATCTGTGCGCTCGCTTCGATGCCGAAGATCGCCGCAAGTGTTATTGCCAGGATTCTTTTCATGCTGCCTTACAGATGATTACGGTTGCCCAGACCTCGCAGCCTTCCTTTCTGCCGACGAAGCCGAGGCGCTCGGTGGTGGTGGCTTTGACGGAGATGTTGCCGGGGTCTGTCCCTATGACTTCCGCGAGTTTTGAACGCATGGAGTCTATGTGCGGGCGGAGTTTGGGAGCCTGAAGGGCGATGGTGATGTCGGCGTTGCCGAGTTCGTAGCCCTTTGCTCTGACCATCCTCATCACCTCCTTCAGAAGCAGCTTGCTGTCAATGCCTTTCCATCTGTCATCGCTGTCCGGGAAGTGAAGTCCGATGTCGCCCAGGGCCGCCGCTCCGAGAAGGGCGTCGCACAGTGCGTGGATGGCCACATCGCCGTCGGAGTGGGCCACAAATCCGGCCTCGCTCTCGATCCTGACGCCGCAAAGCCACATCGGAAGTCCTTCTCTCAGGGCATGGACATCGTAGCCGTTGCCTATTCTGTATCTTTCCATTGTACTGTCCTGTCTTTCCGCCATGTTGTCCGCGGGGATATTCCTTACACCTGTTCTCCCGCGTCCGGCGCAATTTGGACAAAAGTAATCATTTTCTACGTTTTAAACCGCTAATTTTCTTATTTTTGCCTTCTCTTTATCGGACGATAAGGGACATCTTAGCGTAATTCTTTGAAGAGACCACGATGATAATGAAGAGATTAGTGTCCATGGCGATCCTGTCGCTGGCCGCGGTCCAGGCTTTTGCCGGATCATGGATCCGTGTCAACCAGATCGGCTACCTTCCTGAAGCGACGAAAGTGGCGGTGTTCATGAGTGATGAGACTGCGCAGATCAATGGTTTTGAGCTGGTTGACGCTTTCACCGGCGAGGTGGCTTTCAGTTCCTCCGCCGTGAGACCGACTGGTGTCCTGGGGCGCATGAAGACAACCTGCCGCCTGGATTTCAGCGGATTGAAGACCAGCGGCGCTTATTACATCAAGGTGCTGTCCTCGGGCGGCGAGACCCGCTCGGAGACCTTCCCTGTGGGGGCTGGTGTGTACGACGGCGCGGCTGATTTCGTGCTGAACTACATGCGTCAGCAGCGTTGCGGATGGAATCCGTTCTTCAAGGACAGCTGCCACCGGAAGGACGGCATCATTGTCGGGCATCCGGATCCCCGGAAGGACAGCACGTTCCTTGACGTGACCGGAGGATGGCACGACGCGTCGGACTGCCTTCAGTACACAACCACCTCGGCGAACGCCATCTACCAGATGATGTTCGCTTACCAGAGCAACCCGGAGGCGTTCTCGGACAATCATCTTGCGGACGGAACTCCTGGACGCAACGGGATCCCTGACATCGTGGACGAGATCTACTGGGGACTCAAGTGGCTTGACAAGATGAATCCGGAGCCGGGGAAGATGTACAATCAGATCGCCGACGACCGTGACCATGTGGGGATGCGTGTCCCGAGCGACGACCAGGCCGACTACGGCTGGGGCAAGGGCGGGTTCAGACCGGTCTGGTACTGCTCCGGCGAGCCGCAGCAGAGAGGCCGTCGAGGGGACAGGAACAAGACTACCGGTGTGGCCAGCACAGCGGGCAAGTTCGCCTCCGATTTCGCTCTCGGCGCGGAGATCCTAAGGCCGTTCTACCCTGAGTTCGCCGAAAGAATCGGTGCGAAGGCGAAGGCCGCCTACGATGCCGGAGTGGCCAAGCCAGGAGTCTGCCAGACCGCCTCGGTGGTCTCTCCTTACATCTACGAGGAGGACAACTGGGTGGATGACATGGAGTTGGCCGCCTACGAAATGTTCCGCCGCACCGGTGACGGGAAGTACCGCACGGAGGCCATTGAATATGCCCGCCGCGAGCCGGTGACCCCTTGGATGGGAGCCGACAGCGCGCGCCACTACCAATGGTATCCTTTTATGAATATGGGGCATTACCGCATAGCGAGGAATTTCGGCGGCAAGGTGTCGGCGGAATTCATCAGGAACATGCGTTCGGGCATCCAGCGCGTCTATGAGCGCGGGAAGGATCATCCGTTCATGTTCGGCATTCCGGGAATATGGTGTTCCAACAACCTGACCACGGCGATGCTTACCCAGTGCATCCTTTACCGTGAGCTGACCGGTGACACGACCTATCAGGAGATGGAAGGCTCTCTGCGTGACTGGCTTCTGGGCTGCAACCCGTGGGGTGTCAGCATGATCGTGGAGCTGCCGAAAGGCGGAACATTCCCGACCCAGCCTCATTCTTTCATCATCAAGTACAAGATGGGCAACACGACCGGCGGCCTGGTTGACGGCCCGGTCTACTCGACCATATTCGGAGGCCTGCTTGGAATCCACACCGACGGCGGTGTCAACTACGAGGAGTTCCAGCCGGGCGACCTGGTCTACCACGACAGCACGCACGACTACTCCACCAACGAGCCGACGATGGACGGCACCGCCTCGCTGACATTCCCTCTCTCCTACTATCAGTGTGAAGGTAGGGAACTTCAGAATAAGGTGTCCGGCGCCGCCGTCCTCCCCGACAGAAACATCTACCGGGATGGCGGAATAATAAGGACCGACCCTTCTGTCAGGCACATTGACTTTGTGTTCACGGCGGCTGACAAGGCCGACGGGGCGGACAGGATCATCTCCACGCTCCGGAAGTACAACATCAAAGGCGGATTCTTCTTCACCGGAGAGTTCTTCGAGCTGTACCCCGATGTGGTGCGCAGGCTTGTGGCCGAGGGACACTACGTCGGAAGCCACTCCTACGGCCACCTTCTCTACGCTCCGTGGGGCAAGCGCGACTCCCTGCTGGTGACAAGGCAGGAGTTTGAGGAGGACATGTTCAAGAGCTATAAGGTGTTGCGGGAGTTCGGCATCACGGACGCACCGTATTTCATCCCGCCCTACGAGCACTACAACGCTACAATCTCCTCCTGGGCGCGCCAGCTCGGCCTTCAAGTGATCAACTACACTCCGGGAACCCTCACGAACGGCGACTACACCACTCCGGGAATGAGCCGCTACTTCAGCAGCAAGGAGATTCTCGGCAAGATCCGGGAATATGAAAGGACGGATCCCGACGGACTGAACGGCCACATCATGCTGATCCATTTCGGAACGGATCCGTCCAGGACGGACAAATTCTACGACAAGCTCCCCGGACTCATCAGGGAACTGCGGCGGAAAGGATATTCATTCACACCACTTAAAGATAATGATCAGGCACATCTATAGGTATAAGGGAACCTTCGGGTTCGAGTCGGGCGGGAGCATTGACAATCTGGAGATAGTCTACCACACATCGCCTTCTGAATATTCCCGTGACCGGCAGGTGGTCTGGCTCTGCCACGCCCTGACCGCGGATTCCGACCCGGAAGGCAGCTGGTGGCCGAATCTTGTCGGCCCTGGCAAACTGATTGACACTCAGAAGTATTTCGTCATCTGTGCCAATGTGTTAGGCTCAGCCTGCGGCTCGTCCGGTCCCGCGTCCACGAACCCGAAGACCGGCCGGCCCTACTATTTCGATTTTCCTAAAGTGACCGTCCGCGACACTGTGCGTGCCTTTGATCTGCTGAGGCAACATCTTGGCATAGAAAGGATTGACATTCTGATCGGAACATCCATGGGCGGCTTCATGTCCTTCGAGTGGGTCGAGATGTGTCCCGGTCTGTTCGGCAAGATATTCTTTATCGCCACCGGCGCGCGCGTGACCCCCTGGCTCGCAGGATTCAACGCCGCCAGCCGCCTCGCCCTTCTCGCCGACCCGACCTTCAAGGAGCATCGTGACCTTAAGGGCGGCATGGAGGGTCTGAAGGCCGCCAGAGCCATCGCGCTGCTGACCTACCGCTGCGAGGAAGGCCTTTTCAAGCAGAATGAGGACAGCGACGACACCGTGTTTGCCGGCAAGGTGGGATCCTACTATCGCCACCAGACCTCCAAGTTCGTCAAGGACTGGGACGCCTATTCCTATCTCTATGTCTGTGACGAGGTAGACAGTAACAACGTTGGTCGTGGCAGAGGAGGTGTCGCCAAGGCCCTCTCTCAGATCAAGGCCGACTGCACCTTTGTCTGCATGTCTTCCGACGAATTGTTCCCTCCAGAGGACATGCGTCCCCTCTCCGAGATGATCCCTGGCTCCCGTTACCACCAGATCGAGACCCCCTACGGCCACGACGGTTTCCTGATCGAAACCGCCGCCATCGCCGACATCCTCCGTCCCGCCTTAGGGTAGACTCTGTGGTATTTGCGGGTGGAAGGCGGAAATATTCGAAAAATGTATGGCGGAAATTTGGTCAACTGAAAAAAGTGTCCTACCTTTGGCGGAACAAGATGCGACCCGTCGCGGTGGTTATATATTTTTCGGAATATTCCGAATAATGTGAAAGATTGTAGTCGCCGAGGGTTGATTTTGTTTGAGATTGACACATAATTATTAACACGCCCCTGAGGGTTCAGGGACACTAATGACTTTTTTATCGTACATTTCGCTATGGAAGTAAAGAACGCTGTAGCCGGAACGCTGGAGTCAGGTGACATCATGATCCAGATCGCCCCGGCTGAGACGAAAGGTCTGCACATCGACCTGGACAGTTCTGTGGCCGCCCAGTTCGGCAGACAGATCCGTCAGGTCATTGAGGAAACTCTTACCGAATTCGGACTGGAGGACGCTGACATCAAGGCGGTTGACAAGGGAGCCAGGGATTGCACCATCCGTGCCAGGGTGACCGCCGCCGCCGTGCGCGCCACAGGAAAAGATGTTTGGGCTTAGTTTAGGTTGAGGAATAAGTCGCGGCGCCAGGGACTGAAGGTGCGCGGGTTATTCCGATAATCAGTTACGATTATGGAAAGATTAAGAAGAACAATGATGTTCGTTCCGGGCAACAATCCCGGAATGATGCAGGATGCCTTCATCTACGGGCCGGACTCGATCATGCTCGACCTGGAGGACTCCGTGACAATGGCCGAGAAAGACGCTGCCCGTCTGCTCGTTTACAACGCTCTTAAATCAATAGACTACGGCGACACTGAGATGGTTGTCCGCATCAATCCGCTCAGCACCCCTTACGGCCACAAGGACGTGGAGGCTGTCGTGAAGGCCGGCGTGCAGGTGATCCGCATGCCGAAGACCGAGACCGCCGACGAGGTCCGCGAGCTGGAGGCGGAGATTGAGAAGGTCGAGAAGGAACTGGGATGCCTTGGCAGAACCCGCATGATGGCCGCCATCGAAAGCGCCGAGGGTATCTGCAACGCGTTCGCGATCGCTAAGGCTTCCAAGAGGATGATGGGCATCGCCCTCGGAGCCGAGGACTATTGCGCCAACCTCAAGACCCAGCGTACCCCGGGTGGAGCCGAGCTGCTCTATGCCCGCGAGACCATCGTGGTGGCCGCCAGGGCCGCAGGGATCGACGCTCTCGACACGGTATATTCAAACCTCGATGACATGGAGACATTCCGCAAGGAGGTCGAACTCATCAAGACCCTCGGATTCGACGGCAAGTCCATCATCAACCCTCGTCAGATCCAGATCGTGAACGAGGTGTTCGCCCCGACCGAGAAGGCCATCGAGAAGGCTAAGAAGATTCTCGCCGCCATCAAGGAGGCTGAGAAACGCGGCTCGGGTGTCATCGCCGTCAACGGCAAGATGGTTGACCGTCCTGTTGTCATCAGGGCTCAGCGCACCATCGATCTCGCCATCGCTTCAGGCATATTAACAAAGGAGGAAGTTTATGAGTAATATAAGGGAAAGGGCGGCGCTTGTCGATAAGGTTGCCGCCGCAATGGGCAAGAAGGTGTACTCGGGTGAGACCCCGAAAAACACCACATTCCGCAAGGATCTTCAGAAGGTTCAGTCCAAGGTGGTTACACTTGAGGATGCCATCAGGCTCAGCGGCCTGAAAGACGGAATGACAATCTCCTTCCACCACCATTTCAGAGGCGGTGACAAGGTTGTGAACATGGTCGTTGGCAAACTGGCCGAGATGGGATTCAAGAATCTCCACCTCGCCGCATCCAGCCTCTCAGACGTTCACGCTCCGCTGATCGACCACATCAAGAACGGAGTGATCACCAAGATCTCCACCTCCGGGCTCCGTGGCGAGCTTGCCAAGGAAATCTCACACGGTCTGATGAAGGAGCCTGTGGTGTTCCGCAGCCACGGAGGACGTGGAAGCGCCATCGCCAACGGTGACCTTCACATCGACGTGGCCTTCCTGGGCGCGTCTTCCAGCGACCCTGCCGGAAACGCCAGCGGTTACTCCCGTTCCGAGCACGCCAAGTCAATCTGTGGCTCCCTCGGCTACGCCAAGCCGGACGCGCAGTACGCTGACAAGGTGGTGATCATCACCGACGATCTCGTTGACTATCCGAACACACCGAACTCGATTTCCGAGCACGATGTCGATTACGTTGTCCTCGTGGACTCAGTCGGAGACTCTTCCAAGATCTCTTCCGGAGCCATTCGTGACACCAAGAACCCTCGCGACATCCTGCTTGCGATGAACGCCGCGAAGGTGATCGTCAACAGCGGCTATTTCAAGGAAGGCTTCTCGATCCAGACCGGATCCGGCGGAGCCTCGCTGGCCGCTGTCAAATATATTCGTGAGGAAATGATCAAGCGAGGCATCCATTCCAGCTTCGCGCTTGGCGGCATCACCGCCCACATGGTCAAGATGCACGAGGAAGGCCTCATCGAGCGCCTGATCGACGTGCAGTCTTTCGACAGGGTGGCAGCCGAATCAATCAAGAACGATCCTTTCCACAAGGGAGTCTCCGCCAATGAATATGCCAGCGCGGATGAGCCGGGATCAGCCGTGCACTATCTCGACATCGTGATCCTCTCGGCTCTTGAGGTGGATGTCAACTTCAATGTCAACGTGCTTGTCGGCAGTGACGGAGTCATCAGAGGCGCGGTCGGCGGACATCCTGACACGGCGGCTGACTCAGCCCTCTCGATCATCGTCTGCCCTCTGATGCGCGGACGTATCCCTTGCGTGGTGGACGAGGTCACGACTCTCATCACCCCTGGCTCGACAGTCGATGTCGTGGTCACTGAATATGGCATCGCGGTCAACCCGCGCCGTCCTGAGATCGCCGAGCGTCTGAGGGAGGCCGGACTGAAGATCGTGGACATCCAAGACCTCAAGGAACTGGCTCTGAAGTCCATCGGAGTCCCTGATCCGCTTCCGTTCGGAGAGAAGGTCGTGGGAGTCGTGATGAACCGTGACGGCTCCGTGATGGATGTCATAATGAACATCGAGGACTAAGACTGTTTTTTATGGAGATTACGCTTGACCAATTGCTGGCAAGTCGTGAGGAACGGGCTTCTTTCCAGAAGGAACTTTTGAAAGGTTACCCTGGAAAGACCCTGGTCTGCCTCACGGTCATAATGCCGGGTAAGGTCAAGCGTAATCTGCAATCGCTTGTGGTCGCCCAGGCCGCTGTCACGGCTATGGTCTCGGCTTTCGGAGACTCGATGCTCAAATTCAGACTGCGAGACTTGCCGACCGGCTACGAGGCCTATCTCGTCAGCCCGCTTTCCAACGAGGAAGCCAAAAAGGAGACCTGCCGGATCGAGGACACTCATCCGCTCGGCCGCCTTTTTGATTTGGATGTGATTGACGCTGACGGAGTTCCTATGTCAAGGGAGTCGGTGGGCCTGAGTCCGAGAAAATGTCTTGTCTGTGACAACGAGGCTCGCTATTGTATGCGAAACCGTACCCACACTATGGCTGAGCTCACCGCGAAGATTGACGAAATGATTGAGTCCTATGTGCGATAACCGTCACTACATAAGCGAGGCTCCGCTGTCGTTGAACTCTGTCCGGAGACGGGTCGAGGCTTTCCTCGCCGCCAACGGGCTGAGACTGGCTCCGCTGGACCGTTATGTGGTGGTGACCCGTGACGAGGACGGGAACGAAATCCTTGCCGGCGGCGGTCTGGACGGCAACGTCATCAAGTGCGTCGCTGTGTCTGAATCCGCTCGCAGCGAGGGACTTATGAATATCCTCGTGTCCCGACTGATCGTCATTGCCCGTGAGGAAGGCCGGGATTCGGTCAAGGCCTTCACTAAGCCGGAGAACGAAGGAATATTCAAAAGCCTTGGGTTCGGGTTGCTTGCGTCAGCGCCGAAGGCCATTCTGATGGAGAACGGCAGGGGAGGGCTCCCGGAGTACAAGAAGTACTTGGCTTCGCTTGCCCGTCCGGGCCGGAACGGGGCGATCGTGATGAACGCCAATCCGTTCACCAAAGGACATCGCTATCTGGTTGAGCAGGCCGCATCGCAGGTTGACAATCTTTATGTGATTGTTGTTAAGGAAGATAGGTCGCGTTTCCCTTACGTCGAAAGAAAGGCTATGATCGAGGCCGGTTGCACCGGGCTTGACAATGTGGTTGTCTGCGAGGGGAGTGACTACGCCATCTCGGCGGCGACTTTCCCGACATATTTCCTGAAGAAGTTGGACGACGCGACGGACACTCAGATTGCCCTTGATCTGGATTTGTTCGTGAACCACATCGCCAAGCCTCTTGGAGTTACGGTGCGTTTTGCCGGCAGCGAGCCGGAGGATGCGCTGACCCGCCGCTACAACGAACTGATGGCGGAGATATTGCCTAACTTCGTAGAGATTCCAAGACTTGAACAAAACGGCAATCCGATCAGTGCCACCTCATTAAGGCGTGCTCTTGACAAAGGCAACCTCAAGGAGGCGATGGAATATATTCCAAAATCCACCGTCCCTTACTTGGTCGCAGACCTTGCCGAGCGTGCGTTGAGGTTGGAACTCGACACGACCCCCAAACCGGGACTCGTGGACAGGTGTGACAACGGTGCCCACAAGGATATGGACTATGCGCTGATGTCCAAAAGCATCTCAGCGTTAAGACCTTATCTGACAAGACTGGCTGTGGAGTCCGCCAAGGATATCGACCCGGCAAAGATAAAGGAGATCGGCATCGAGGCCGAAAAAGCGATGCTGAAGGCCACCGGCGGAGTAAACACCCACAAAGGAGCCCTCTTCTGTATCGGACTTTCCGTGGCCGCAGCCTCAAACTTGGCATCAGCAACGGGATCTGTGGAAGCAGATTCATTCAAAGAACTCGTGTCCCGCGCCGCGTCGGAGATTCCGGCCGCACAAGGTACGCACGGTGCCGAGGCAAAGAGAAGTTTCAAGGTCGGTGGCGCGCTTGAGAACGCCCGTGGGGCCTATCCGGAACTGTTCGCCGACTGGCTGCCGTACTATCGTTCGCTGGAAGGCGATCCTTTCCGCTGCCATAAGACGCTGCTTCACATAATGACGACCCTTGACGACACCAACATCCTCCACAGGAGGGGAGCGGAGGGTCTCGCCCACGCCGAAGCCGAGGCCGCAAGGCTTCTTGAGGACTTCAGCGAGAGCGGATTGTCGTCTCTGAACAAGGATTTCATCAGGGAGAACATCTCGCCCGGCGGAAGCGCCGACATGCTGTCCCTGACGATTTTTATAGAAAGCATAATTAATAATATTCATTAACACAAAACTAATTTACTATGGTTGAATTGATTCCTAATGGTGTTTATCTGAAGGGCGGCAAGACTCTCGTAAGTGATGCCGCGGGAATGCCATCTGCCGACGAGGCTCGTGAAAATACTATTGCCTACAGAATTCTCCGTGCCCACGATGTGGACGGAAGCAAAGGCAAGAAGATGCGCATCAAGTTCGATGCGATGGCTTCACACGACATCACTTATGTCGGAATTATCCAGACAGCCCGCGCCAGCGGACTTGACAAGTTCCCTATCCCTTACGCGATGACCAACTGCCACAACTCTCTGTGTGCTGTCGGCGGTACCATCAACGAGGACGACCATATCTTCGGTCTCTCCGCCGCCAAGAAGTACGGTGGAATCTATGTTCCTGCCAACCAGGCGGTTATTCATCAATATGTCCGTGAGGCTCTCGCCGGTTGCGGCCGCATGATCCTCGGTTCCGACAGCCACACGCGCTACGGCTCGCTCGGCTGCATGGGTGTGGGCGAAGGTGGCGGTGAGCTTGTGAAGCAGCTCCTCCACAACACTTGGGACATCAACGCTCCTGAGGTTGTTCTGGTTTGGCTCGAAGGCAAGCCTAAGAAGGGTGTCGGCCCTCACGACGTGGCCATCTCCCTCGTCAAGGCCGTGTTCGAGAACGGTTTCGTGAAGAACAAGGTGCTTGAGTTCGCCGGCCCTGGCGTGGCCTCCCTTCCTACCGACTTCCGTAACGGAATCGACGTGATGACCACCGAGACCACCTGTCTGAGCTCTATCTGGGTGACGGACGAGAAGGTTGAGGAGTATTACAGGATGCACGAGCGTCCTGAGGCCTACAAGGAACTCCAGCCGGGTGAGATCGCCTACTACGACGCGATGATTCGCATCGATCTCTCCAAACAGGAGTCAATGATCGCCCTTCCGTTCCACCCATCCAACGCCTACACGATCCACGAGTTCCAGGCTGATCCGGAAGGAATCCTGAAGAAAGTGGAGGAGGATGCCAAGAAGCGTTTCGGCGACAAGATCACCATCGATCTTGAGAGCAAGGTGAAGGACGGCAAGGCGTTCGCGGACCAGGCCATCATCGCCGGCTGCTCCGGAGGTACCTATGACAACCTCAGCGAGGCCGCTTCTATCATGAAGGGCAAGACCATCGGCAACGACTACTTCACGATGTCAGCCTACCCTCAGTCAACCCCTGTCTATCTCGCGACCACCCGCAATCACATCGCCGAGGAGTTGCTTGAGGCCGGTGTTGTGATCAAGCCGGCGTTCTGCGGCCCTTGCTTCGGAGCCGGTGACGTTCCTGCCAACAACGGACTCTCGATCCGTCACACCACCCGCAACTTCCCTAACCGCGAGGGCTCGAAGCCTGGCCAGGGACAGATCTCCCTTGTCTGCCTGATGGACGCGCGCTCTATCGCCGCCACGGCCGCCAACGGTGGAGTCATCACGGCAGCCACTGACATCCAGTACGAAGACACGCACAAGCCATATTCATTCGACGACCGCATCTACAAGAGCCGCATCTACTACGGATTCGGCAAGGCCGACCCTACCGTCGAGCTCCGCTACGGACCGAACATCAAGGACTGGCCTAAGATGTACCCGATGCAGGATAACATGCTCCTCGAACTCGCCGCTGTCATCCACGACCCTGTCACCACGACCGACGAGCTCATCCCTTCGGGCGAGACTTCCAGCTACCGTTCCAACCCGCTGAAACTCTCCGAGTTCGCTCTCTCACGCCGTGTTCCTGAATATGTCGGGATCAGCAAGCGCATCCAGGCGGAGGATCTTGAGCGCCGCGCTGGCAAGGCTCCGCAGCACGTTCTCGACGCCCTCGCCAAGGTGGGCGCCAAGCCGGAGGACACCTCGTTCGGTTCATGCGTGTTCGCCAACAAGCCTGGCGACGGCTCAGCCCGCGAGCAGGCCGCTTCCTGCCAGAAGGTGCTCGGCGGCGACGCCAACATCTGCTATGAATATGCCACCAAGCGTTACCGCAGCAACTGCATCAACTGGGGCATCGTTCCTTTCACCATCTCAAAGGAGACTCCTTTTGAATATGTAGCCGGCGATTTCGTCTATGTTCCCGGCATCCGTGAGGCCATCCTTTCGGGCAAGGAGGAGATTGACGCCAAGGTGATCAGCGCCGAAGGTGTGAAGGACATTCATCTCTACTTCCAGAATCTGACCGCTGACGAGAGGGAGATTCTCGCCGACGGTTGCCTGATGAACTTCTACGCCGCCCAGAAGAGCAAATAATCATAATCGCGCACTTTAGGCTTGCGTCCATTTCAGGGGGCTTGCAAGCCTGAGGTGCCCAGGTAATCATATTCGTAAAACACTTTAATTTTTAATATTCAGTTATGAAAAAAATTCAGATGGTCACTCCTCTCGTAGAGATGGATGGTGATGAAATGACAAGGATCCTGTGGAAGATGATTAAGGATGAGCTTATCATTCCATTTGTTGATCTGAAGACAGAATACTATGACCTCGGCCTCGTTCATCGTGACGAGACCGGCGATCAGGTGACAATCGACTCCGCCAACGCCACCAAGAAGTACGGTGTTGCCGTGAAGTGCGCCACCATCACTCCTAACGCCAAGCGTATGACCGAGTACAACCTGCATCAGATGTGGAAGAGTCCGAACGGAACGATCCGTTCGATGCTGGACGGAACGGTGTTCCGCACACCTATCACCATCCCTTCCATCTCTCCGGCAGTGAAGTTCTGGAAGAAGCCTATCACCATCGCCCGTCACGCCTACGGTGATGTTTACAAGAGCGTTGACATCCGCGTTGAGGAGCCGGGAGTCGCCAAGCTCGTCTTCGAAGGTGAGAGCGGCAAGAAGGAAGAGCAGATTGTGCACACCTTCAAGGGCCCTGGTGTTCTCCAGGGAATGCACAACACCGACGCTTCCATCCGTTCTTTCGCCCACGCTTGCTTCAAGTACGCCCTTGACCTCAAGCAGAGCATCTGGTTCGCCACCAAGGACACCATCGCCAAGAAGTACGACGGACGTTTCCGTGAGATCTTCGAGGAGGTGTTCGCGGAGTACAAGGACGCTTTCGAGGCCGCCGGCATCGAGTACTTCTACACCCTTATTGATGACGCGGTCGCACGTGTGATGCGCAGCGAGGGCGGATTCATCTGGGCCTGCAAGAACTACGACGGTGACGTGATGAGCGACATGGTCTCCACGGCCTTCGGTTCCCTTGCCATGATGACCTCTGTTCTTGTCAGCCCTGACGGCAAGTACGAGTACGAGGCCGCCCACGGCACCGTGACCCGTCACTACTACAAGCACCTCCAGGGCGAGGAGACCTCCACGAACCCGATCGCGACGATCTTCGCGTGGAGCGGCGCGTTCCGCAAGAGAGGCGAGATGGACAACATTCCAGAGCTTGTCAACTATGCCGACCAGCTTGAGGCCGCCTGCTTCGACACCCTCAACGCCGGCATCGTGACCAAGGATCTCGCCAACCTAATGGAAGGCGTGACTCCTCAGGTAAAGAACTCCGCCGACTTCATCGCCGCCATCCGCGAGCGTCTCGAAAAGCGTCTCGCGTAAGTGATCTGTCCGTCTGGTCGCTTAGCTTACCATTCGGCCACTGTGCCTATAAGTTCGGTCGCTGAGCCTTTCGAAGCGTCTTGTGAAAGGTTACATTGACACGTCGCTGAGCTTCTGGTTCGACAACGCTAACCAACCATCGAAGCGACATTCATGACCGATGATTATGCGCAGCGGCGACAAAAAAAGAATTTTCAAATTTTGCACGTTACCAAAATTTGAAAATTCTTTTTTTTGTCGCCTTGTTCCGCTGTCTGCTTTACGCAACACTTGCCCTATCCCCACCCATTGACTTCCCACACTCCGGTCTCGCATCAAATTTTGTCCATCGGAATGTCTTTTTACCGGAGAAGTCGAACCACCGTTTATGTTTGTCCGGTGAGAACCCTATTTATTGGACAAACTGGTGATATTGCACAGTTTCTCCGGTGGATTGCCGTTTCGATGGACAAACTGCTTAATATCGCAAGTTTGTCCAGTTGTGTTATCTCTTCCAGGTCGGCAAGCCACAATGCATTCTCGGGTACCAAACAGTCTCGCCATCCTTTGGTACACCACAGTGCGTTTTCCTGTACCCCCAAAGGGTTAAGTCTTTTTTAGATTCGGTTATAATTCGGTTATAATTCGGTTATAATTCGGTTATAATTATACATCTCGGCATATAGGAAAATAATATTAACGATCTCTATGCAAGGAAAATACAAAGTCATTACCCTGTGCGGAAGCACACGGTTCAAAGATGAATTTTTGAGAGTTCAGAAGGAACTTACCCTTAAAGGTTATATAGTGATTTCGGTCGGGCTTTTCGGGCACAGTGGCGATAACGAGGTTTTGGCTGACGGCGTGAAGGAAATGCTGGATGATATGCATTTGGCGAAGATTGATATGGCCGATGAGATATTCATTGTCAATCCTGGCGGTTACATCGGGAAAAGTACCGCGAGGGAGATTGCCTATGCCCGAAGCCAAGGGAAAGCGGTGCGGTCATTATGCCCGCTTACGGATGATGCCGAAGAAAAGACTGATGGCCACCAAAGGCGTGTAACACCAGCTATGATCACTGCGCTGAAGGATGGCGAGGTGTTCGTGTTCGGCAGCAACAAAGAAGGCTTACATTGCGGAGGCGCGGCAAGAACTGCTTTTGAGAGGTTTGGTGCCAAGTGGGGTGAAGGCATCGGGATGACTGGCCGCTGCTATGCAATCCCGACTATGGATGGCAACCTTGACATCATCCGCCGCCACGTGGATGATTTTACTGAATATGCAAGGACTCATCCCGGATTGACATTCCTTGTCACTCCGATTGGCTGCGGAATCGCCGGATGGCGCGTGGCCGAGATTGCCCCGCTTTTCAAGGAGGCCTCGCGGCTGGAAAATGTCACTCTGCCGAAGAGTTTCTGGACAGTTTTGGACTCATGAAGATCGAGGAGGCCATACTTTATGTACTTGCCGAGAGAGGTGGCGGGTTGAGGACTGAACAGATCGCGGAAATCATCAATCGGCACCAGCTGCACATCCGTAAGGACGGACAGCCGGTGACTTCGGCGCAGGTCTATGCCGTGGTGATGCGTTACCCGGACACTTTCGTCAAGGCGGAGGGACGGATAATGCTGATGATCTGATTTTTCGATTACTTTCAAATAATGACTATTGCAGACAATCCTATTATTTAACGTGAGTTCGATGAAAATTAACTAATTGATTATTA
>UMHE01063001.1_pt1 | contig 37823 bp, 44 predicted proteins | sample 1965451 | NCBI WGS metagenome assembly UMHE01 (sample SAMEA4836090, study PRJEB28245) | human gut metagenome | biome: gut microbiome; material: fecal sample | place: Denmark | collected 2008 | reverse complement strand
TGAGATTGCCATTGAGATTGCTTGCGGATTTTAGGGATATAAAAAAATCGGTAAAAATTGCACTTTTTACCGATTCTTCCTTATTGTTCCGGAAATGATATTCTAAAAGACATAATCAGGTACAAGAAGTTTCATCAATTTATAATCATGGTTCTTCTTTATCTGACATTCGTTCCCGAAAATCATAGTATAACCGTTTTCCCGTGTGAAGGCCGGCCAATCAGGAATATCACTATGGTTCGGATTGCCGTATCTGGCGAAGTTTATCCATGCACGACTCATACGGTCTGCAAGGATTTCCGCTTGTTTCCCACCTACGGCAGAAGCCTTGGACATGACGACATTGTTAAAAACGAACGGCAGTTCGGAACAATGGTAGGACATGGCGAATCCTCCTTCAAGCGGGGTATCCCATGCAAACATATAGTTGTAAACAGGTGCGCCGTGTTGGTCGGCTTTCAGACGTGCGGTTTTAAGAGCCGGGGCACGCAACATTGTTTCGACATAAAGCACATCTGCAATCGAACGCTCCGGATATGCCTGTTTGAAAGCCTCTACAATAGCTTCCGAATGATTACCGAACCGCTCTTTCAGCCGTTTGGCGCAAAATGCCTTAACTGAGCCTGTCTTTCTGCCAGCTTTCTGGCTTCTTCCTTGGCATAGTAATCATCCAAGGAGATTTCATAATTGCCAGTGGAAGTCTTTACATAAAGATTCTTTTCCTTCTTATCATAAGCATAATAAATGGACGCCTCAAACACTCTGAACAAAATATTCTTACATTTAAGAGGACCGTAAATCACAATTTTTAGGTATTGCATATTCCTCATAGAAGCCGTACCTTTGCACCCTCAAAAGAAAATAAGGTAAAAAGACAAAAATTAATATGAGAGTGAACAAAAAAATAAGTCTGTGCATTCTTTCATCAATGGCCATCAGCACGAATCTGAATGCACAGGTAGGAAAAGACTCTGTCCTTCTTGAAGAAGTTCAGGTAGTGGGTAAATCAATGGCACGCAGAATGCAAGAGCAAGCTTACGCCATCTCTGTCTTGGACTTAAAGAAACAATACCAGACAGCGGCTCCATTAAACAAGCTTCTTAATAGTGTTACGAGCGTCAAGATTAGAGAAGACGGTGGACTGGGTTCCAACTATAGCTTCTCCCTGAATGGCTTCTCTGGCAACCAGGTGAAGTTCTTCATCGATGGCATCCCTATGGATAACTTTGGCTCTTCCTTCAACTTGGCCAATATCTCCGCAAACATGGCTGACAGAATCGAGGTGTATAAGGGTGTGTTACCTGTATATCTCGGCTCTGACGCACTGGGTGGAGCAGTGAACATCGTGTCACGCAAAAATGCCAACTACCTGGATGCCACCTACTCCATCGGTTCTTATAATACGCACCGCTTCTCTATCAATGGAGCTTACACATCACATGGAGGATTCACCATCAGAGCCAACGCCTTCGCCAACTACTCTGACAACAACTATAAGGTATGGGCACCTATCGTCAACCTTTCCACCAACAAACAAGAGGGCTATGAATGGGTGAAAAGATTCAATGATGGCTACCACTCATTCGGTTTGAAGGTGGAAAGCGGCATCGTGGGCAAATCCTGGGCAGACTACTTGCTCCTGGGCTTGATTGCATCCACCGACAAAAATAATGTACAAACAGGAGCCACAATGGATGCGGTGTATGGTGGTGTAAAGACCAAGAGTTTCTCCATCATCCCAAGCATTAAGTACAAGAAAGATGACTTGTTCTTGCCAGGACTGTCTTTGTCTCTTTATGGCACGTACAATATCGTGAACACCCAGAATGTAGATACGCTTGCCAGAAAGTATAACTGGAAGGGAGAATATGTTACCAGTACATCGGCTGGGGAAGGTTACCTCACCGATGCTACCATCAAGGAACGCCAGTGGCAAGCCAATGCCAATCTGAACTACGTCATAGATGACCACCAGTCGGTCACTCTGAACAATGTATTCACTGCCATGCGCAGAAAGAGCGATGACAAGATGTACCCAGACGATGAGATGAACAATGTACCACAGCAACTCACCAAAAACATCACAGGCTTGGGCTATCAGGTGAGATTCCAAAGATGGAATGCCAACATCTTCGGTAAGATGTACCGACTCTATAGCTCCACCTATAAGCTGATGGACCAGTTCACCGATAACCAACGATGGGAGAAGGTGTCTGACAGAAAGCATCGCTTTGGTTATGGAGCCGCTGCTACTTATTACATCTTGCCTTCTTTGCAAGCCAAGGTTTCCTTTGAGCGTGCCTTCCGTATGCCAGAGACCGTGGAGATGTTTGGTGACGGAATGGTTCAGAAAAGTAACCCAGACCTCAAACCAGAGAGTAGCAACAACTTCAATGCGGGCCTTCTCTTTGACCAAAACTTTGGTCCTCACAGAGTGCAGGCAGAGGTCAACTACATCTATAGAGACACCAAGGACTTCATCTTGAAGGGAGTGAGCTTGACCAGCAACCCTACCACCAGTTATGACAACATTGGCAAGGTGCATACGCATGGTATAGAGGCCTCTCTCGGATATTCTTACAAGAGAAATCTCCATATCAATGGAAATTTCACCTACCAGGACATCAAGGACAAGCTGGAGTTTGAGAAATCACAGAATACCTACGTGGGCGATGGCATCACTGAGAACATCACCTACGGACAGCGCTTGCCAAACATTCCATATCTCTTCATGAATGGGCACGCTGACTACAATTTCTTTGATTTCGGGTGGAAGGGCAACACCCTCTCCCTCAATTATGACATACAGTATATCCATAGCTACTATCTCTCCTTCACCGGACTGGGAGCCAAGGCAACCAAGAAGGTCATACCAGAACAGCTGAGTCACAATGTATCTCTGGGCTACAGCATGAAAGATGGCAGATACAGCATCATCTTGGAATGCACGGACATCACTAACGAGAAACAGTATGACAACTATCGCTTGCAAAAACCAGGCAGAACATTCAACATGAAGTTCAGATATTACATCAGCAAATAACATCCATTGAATTAAAAGAAATTTGATTAGACAATGAAAAAATTATATAGCAGCATCATGCTCATGGCCACCATAGCCATGACATCCCTCACTCTGTCATCATGCGACGATGACCTCAGTGGCGAGCAAGAGATTCCAAACGCCCCTTACGTACTTAGCTTGGGCGTAACCTCCAGTGGCAATACCTCCTATTACGTGGTTTCTACAGACAACTTGATGGAAGGAACCATCAATGCTGTAGGAAAAGGTATCGAGCAAAATGGCTATCACGATTATCAGCAAGGCGGCAATACCATCTTCTGCATCGGAGGACTGGGAGTAACCAACGCCACAGGAGTGGTAAGAGGCTCCGACGGTCTTCTGAAGGAACAAGGAGAATTCGTTTTCAACAACTCCATCAATGGATTTTGCCAAGTAGATGGGAACACGATGGTGGCCCTGGAACTGCCAAGCAATAAGGAAAGCGGTAATAAATTGACTTTTTATACGGTAGATGCCCATACGGCAGCCATCACTTCCAAAAACAGCAAGACTTCTGTTTCTCCAATAGATAATCTCGACTGGCCAAGCATCACGGGAATGGCACATAGTGGCGGCAACCTCTATGTTACTTATACACCGATGAACAGCAAAACATTCGAGACAGCTTATACTGACACTTGCTTTGTAGCGGTATATTCATATCCAGAGTTCAAGTTTGTCAAGCTGATGAAAGACACGCGAATGGGACCTGGTGGATCATGGAACGCCTTCAATGGATTTGTCAAGGATGAAGAAGACAACCTCTACGTGATGTCCAACTCTGCCATTTCCAACGGATACTCTCAAAGTACCAAGCATGCAGGCTTTCTGAGAATCAAGAAGGGATCCACCACCTTTGACGAGGACTACTTCTTCGATTTCGAACAGGCCACTGGTGGGCTAAAACCTGCCCATATCCAATATATCGGCAATGGACTCGTCTTTGCGGAAGTGAGTACCATCACCCCTCAGACCGCCAATGACAGATGGGGCGACAAAAGCCTAAAATGCTGCATCATCGACCTCAAAAACAAAACAGTAAAAGACGTGGAAGGAATCCCTGTGCACAATGGAAATGGTGGCAGAAGATTCGCTTGCCTCATTGAAAACGGCTACGCTTTCTTGCCGGTGTCAACAACTGATGGCATCTACATCTACAGAACCGATATTGCCACAGCCAAGGCCGAGAGAGGAGCTCGTGTCTCCACATCTTTCGTAGGAGGCTTTTTCAAACTACCATAAACATCAGAAAAGCAGAAAATAGGAAAAAAATTATCAAGAACGGATGAACATCAAAAGATTATGCTACCTACTCCACTTATGGATAGGTCTAGCCACTGGAATCATCGTCTTTGTTGTCAGCATAACAGGGGCCATCTATCTCTTCAAGGATGAGATCAGCTCAACCTATCAACTTTGGAAAAAGGTGGAGGCAAGGAATCAGCCTTTTCTCCAACCTTCCAAGCTGATAGAGATTGCCAACACACAAAGCCACCAAGAGCGTCCTTCCGCCATCACTATAGGCGAAAAGGATGAAGCCGTATGGGTGGATTACTTCGGAGAGAAGGGACAGACAACCATTTATCTGAACCCTTATGACGGAAAGATAATCCATACTAGCCATTTAGGAACCGATGAGTTTGACTTTTACCGATTCATCTTGAACGGACACCTGTATATGTGGTTTCCTCGAACCATCGGAAAACCTTTGGTTAGCTATGGAGTCTTGCTTTTCTTCCTGACTCTCCTCACAGGATTGGTCATCTGGATGCCAAAGCATATCACGTTACATCTTCTGAAGAAACGTCTCGCCTTTCATCGTCCATTCAAGTGGAGACGATTCGTATATGATCTTCATAGTGTATTGGGTATATACATGCTCCTACCGATAATAGTGGTAAGTATCACAGGCCTTATCTTCGGCTTAGATTGGTTCAGTCATGGTATCTACCAACTGGTCTCTGGCGGAAAACAGATGGAAGCATACACCTTGCCTCCGTCCGATTCTCTCCATATCCAGAGTAAAACGGCAAGCATCGACCTACTGCAAGCCAAGATTCTAAAAGAGAGTCCTAACGCAGTACAATACTACTATGCACTCCCTGCCGATAGCCTGGGAAGCTATAGAGTGAGTGTGGTACATGAGAAAGGTTCCTATTATAAACAAGACAACCTCTTCTTTGACCAATATACTCTCAAAGAGCTAAAAGGAACAGGCCCATATGCTGGCAGATACAAGGATGGCACACCAGCAGATAAACTGATTCATGCCACTTTGGACCTACATGAAGGCATCATCTTGGGATGGATAGGCAAAATCATCATGCTATTTGCTGCACTTACATCAGCTTCATTGCCTATTACAGGCTTCCTGCTGTGGAGAAGAAAGAAAAAACAAAAGAAACCAGTAGGATAAGAAGATGTACATCATGCAAATACACTATAAATCAAACCAGTTCTGAAATTAGCGGAAAACTGCCAGATGATTATCGGCAGCACATAGGCGACATCCTCGCCGCTCAAAAGGGAGATTGTGATGAAATCATCATCAAAAACGGCTTGGTGACAGACACTTCCTTTACCAACATCGCTATCTATAAAGATGGCAAGCGAACACTGCTATATGTACTTTCTGAATAGGAAGAGAGGCATAGACACATCAAGAGTATATCACACCGAGAGCTTCTTTCTCCATAAAAATATCATAAACATCTTACTGGGTTTCTTTATTCTCAACTATTCTTGCTATCTTTGCAGAAGATTTGCTGCACTCGGCAATTAGAAAGCAAGCTTTCATTGCGCTCGCAGGCAGTATCTTTGCAAGAAATTAAGAAGAACAATGAAGACACTATTAGACTTACATACACATACCATTGCCTCTGGTCATGCCTTCAGCACCTTGCAGGAAATGACATTGACACAAGAAACGATAGAAAAAAGAAGCATCTTCCAACGTCCACTTTGGGTGGTGGTCTTTGCCCTCACCGCAGCCATCGCATGGGGTTGGGCTTACCCACTCATCAAAATGGGAATGAGGGATTTTGGCATACAGCCCGACATGACAGGCAGCAAGATGCTGTTTGCCGGCATCAGATTCTTTATCTCAGGACTCATCATCCTTGCCATTGCCAAGCCATCCCATCGCAAGTTCGGTATCAGAAAGCCTGCGGACGCATGGTTCATCCTCCTCTACTCCCTGCTCAACACCACCTTGCACTATGCCTTCTTCTACTTTGGTTTGTCACACAATGCAGGAGCACGTTCGGCGATACTCAACTCCATGAGTGTATTCACGGTGGTCATCCTCGCTTGCATCTTCTTCAAGAGTGACAAGATGACCTATAGGAAGGCATTAGGATGTATCATCGGATTCCTCGGCATTCTCGCTTTGAATCTTGGTGGAAAAGACAGCGACAGGTTTACCTTCCTGGGCGATGGCATGATCATCCTCAATGCGCTCTGTGGGGCGAGTGCCTCACTGCTTACCAGAGGTTTGAACAAGCGAATGGATGTATTTGTGGGCACAGGCTATTCGCTGAGCATCGGTGGAGCCTTGTTGGTGATTCCTGGGTTACTGGCAGGAGGTAATCTTCCTGTCATCAACTTGATGGGCATTATCGACCTACTCTTGCTCATTGCCATCTCCACCATCGGCTTCTCCCTTTACAACAAACTGTTAAGTTGCAATCCTGTAGGGAAGGTTGCCATTTTCAATTCCCTGATTCCTGTAGTGGGAGCCATTACCTCCTGTCTTTGCCTGGGCGAGAGTTTCTACTGGAAGTATGTGTTGGCAGGTGCTTTGGCAACAATGGGCATATACATTATTAATAAAGGAAAGTGAGGTGAAGGAGCACGCTTCCCAAATCTTGGGATAAGCAGAAAGAAAAAGCCATCATGTCAATTTGATAGGCACAATCGAACTTTTTGAGGAAAATCTTTTCATTTCTCAATAAAAAACCGTACATTTGCAGTAATTTTACATTTTGTGCAAAGAATGATGGACGATATACTAGAACAGATAAAAGCTGGTGAGGTATCGGGGGTGCAATTCAAGGAACGCACTCTCGACAAGTATGATATTGCCTGTGAATTAGTCGCTTTCAGTAATGCTCATGGCGGCAAATTGGTTGTTGGCATTAACGACAAGACAGGCAAAATAAATGCTTTGTCCTATTCGGAAGTTCAGGAAACAACAAATCTTCTGAGCGACATAGCCTCAGAGAATGTTGTGCCATCCATTCTGATAAAGATTGATACCATAGCCGTGGAAGACGGAAACTTGGTGGTAGCTACCATCAAGGAAGGAGTCAACAAACCCTACCATGACAACAAGGGTATCGTATGGGTGAAGAATGGTTCTGACAAACGCAAGGTGTTTGACAATGCCGAACTAGCTGAGATGATGACGGATTGTGGTAGTTTCGCTCCAGACGAAGCAAGCGTCAATGGTGCTACCATCAACGATCTTGATGAAAATACCATTAAGGTGTTCTTGGAAAATCGTTTTGACAAAGTGCTAGAAAAGAAAGGATTGGTTGGCGATGCCTTCAACGAAGCGTCACTTGATACCATCTGCTCTGCCATTGCCAAGGGGCACGATTGCGAAAGGATGCTCCGCAACTTACGCTTTATCCGTCCCGATGGTAAACTGACTATGGCAGCCATGCTTCTATTTGGCAAATATACTCAGCGTTGGTTGCCTGTGATGACCGCCAAATGTATCTGTTTTGCAGGAAATAGCATTGGAGGAAAGGTTTTTCGTGACAAGGTGAATGATGCCGATATGGAGGGCAACTTGCTCCATCAGTTCAATACCATCATGGATTTTTTCACTCGTAACTTACACAACGTGCAGGTTGGAGATGAATTCAATTCTATGGGCAAGTTGGAGATACCATACAGCAGCCTTGTCGAGTTCACGGTGAATGCCTTGGTCCATCGCTCACTGAACTTGAAAGCTCCAGTTCGCATTTTCATCTTCGACAATCGTGTGGAGATACATAGTCCTGGCGACTTGCCCAATGGTCTCACCATCGATGACATCAAACTTGGCACTTCCATGCCTCGCAACATGTTCCTCTTCAACAATGCCATCTATTTGCTGCCATATACAGGTGTGGGCAGTGGCATAACTCGTGCGCTTGACGAAAACATCAACGTGACGTTTAATAACAATGCAAGTGCCCAAGAGTTTGTGATCACGGTGTGGAGGGAAGGAAGTAACCAAGTCGGTAACCAAGTTGACGGAAAAAGTAACCAAGTCGAGGAAAAAAGTAACCAAGTTGACGGAAAAAGTAACCAAGTTGACGGAAAAAGTAACCAAGTCGAAAACTCTGACACCGACTTAAATACTTTTGATGGCGACTTAGGCACTCGACTTAGACACTCTGACACTCCAAAAGTGTCATTGTCTAATAAACAAAGGGACATTGTCAATTTCTGTTCTGTACCTCGTACGACCACAGAAATTATGGAACGCTTGGGACTATCTAATCAAACAAAAAACCGAGAGCGTTACATCAGCTCCCTTGTCGCAGCAGGCTACTTGCAAATGACCAATCCAGAAAATCCTACGGCAAGCAATCAGAAATATAAGAAAGTGACTAGGAAATAGGTATAGCTTACTCATATGTCTCTCCCTTCCAATGACGAAAATCCAACTACCTAGATGGAATGATGAGGAAGGGAGAGATCATAAAATAGTTATTATTCGTTTCTACGTACTGGATCTGCTACCATACCCATATCAACCATTTTGCGTTTCATGCTAGGATACGTTGTTTCTATCTTGACATAATTGTCGTACCATTTTTGCGCATGATGCTCATCTGTTTTATAGGCCTTATCAAATATTTCATACAACTCTCCATAATTGACATTATACTTCAACATGTTTTTTAAATCTTTTGTACATAGAGGAATTATCTTCATACTCTCTACATACTTATCTGGATTGGAAGTATCATAATAAGCCATAAACTTTCTGCACATGAAATCACTGATTACATTGATATTTAGGTTACTAGTCGCAAAGACACAATAACTATACTTATTCTTAGTGCGCAACAAATAATTACCAAGATGTCTTGACACAGGTTCCATTTCCATACGTCTTTGATTGGTACTATCTGCTAAAGTTGCTTCCAAAAGCAACCCATGATTCGGATAGCTATCACAACCTTGATATTCATACACAATATCAGCTTCACCACCAGCAGCATGTGTTATAGGCAACAAATTTGCATCTAAGGACAATTTCAAATAATGTAAAATTTTCCCTTTTCTACCACTAATCTTGTACCATATTATTCCTAGGATATACTCAAAAATAGTTGGTACATCTGCATTGTCTGTCACAAGATTCGTGATTTCAGCATCATTTCGAACTTCAAAATCATCTAACAATTGCTCCAAGATTACATCTGGGAATTTATCGTCTATCATTTTATTCAAACGCTGATAACGAATCTTATCTACTTCATCAAAAGCCTCATCTATTGTATTGATAGATGTACCTAAATCTTTGTTTACACCATCGATGATAACTTGTTTGTCAAACACCAAAGCTGGGCATATATCAACCAAAGAGCAATTCTTTTCTAACAAATTGCATGGTTCATAAGCATCTTTGTATAATTTGTCAATGGCATTAAAGAAGAATTGCTTTGGGACAATATCCAGCCTTACTTGGTCATCATCAAAGACAAAGCAATTGGTCAAACCCAAATATCTCCGATTTAAGTCCAAATAATCCTCCAATGTCGCCATTGTTTTATACAAATGCATCGTCAGGAAGAAAAATTCACGGAAACTCTCCTCACTTTCTAGAACTTTTGAGGGCAGAGGTTTCAATGCTGTTGCTTTTTTCTTCCTAATATTTGTTGTAAGTGAAGAGGTGAACAATAGTTTTTTCCATTTTATCGCTATAGAAGCTTGAAATGGCTTCAAATCATCGAACAACTTTTCCACTAGAGAAAACTGGCTCTCCATATAGACCGCATGAAGATCTTCATAAAATTTTGCATAAGGTTTATCATAATTAGCACTTTTTCGATTCATCCCCACAGATAGTAAAAGCTCAGGAGAATAATCATTTCCAACAAAGCGCTTCAGTCCTAACGAATAATTATTTTTTGAACATAAAAAGTTCTTTATCATTTCCTCAATGCTACCATTGCCTCTACGCAGCTCACCTATCATATTTAAGATGTTTTCTGTTGAAATAGAGTCAGTACAAAGAGGTACCAAATACCTAAACTCATCTAAAGATAGATAGTCTAGTTTACTTAAAAGATACAAGACTATAATTAATGGACGCACAACATTACCTCCTATCTTTTGACTCGTTTTTAATAATTGACCTAAATACAATATGCTATCATAAGAGATTCCCAAAGCTGTCTTATCATTGTACGAGTTTGTTCTTGACATTTCCAAGAGATACTCACCAACTTCTGTTAAGCGGTGATTCTCGTTAATAAGCCCCATGTCATAAAGACCGCTAGTCTTTTCACGGGCAGTTTTATACTTTTGGTGCCAAGGTTCTCCACCAGTCATGAAGCCATTTTCCACCAAATAATCATAATATCGAACCTTTATCTCATAAATATCCTTTTGGCCTGGTGCCATGTACTTCTTCTCCCAACCTTGGTCCGAATTTTCAGAAATTTTCCAAAAATCATCTAACAAGGCCAACTGTCTCTCTGTCTTAAAGTTGAATTCTTTGGTTCGAAAAGAAGTCGTTCCAAACTTCCACATAAATGATGTATAAGGTATTCTTTCGTACTCCATAATAAATTCTCCTATTAAAAATTAGTAATAAGAACTTCTTCTGAATCTGCCTTTTTAGATTTCTTCTGGTAATTGCTATAATGATAGTCCATATATAGGTGATGAACATGGTAGCTATGTTGAGCTATCCATTGCCCTAACAATAAGTTCTGTTTACCTTCATGTGTCAGAACATTCGACAAAGCAAACTTGATATTCTTCTTATTCAAGCAATCCAAGAACTGCAACAATTCACGTTCATCTTTCTCTGTCCAGCCCTCTTTCTCATTATAGGTAGCAGTTGTTATCAAATAAGGAGGGTCGCAATACACAACGCTTTTATCTGTCAATTCTCCTATATCAAATGTCCGGAAATCACCTCTTCTAAACTTGCAATTCTGAGTTTTCAAAGCATCCATAAAACGTACCAATTTACCTTCAATAACTAAATTAAAGTCACGTTTTCCTACAGGCAAATTAAACTCACCCCTCACATTAAAACGCAACTGATTATTAAACCCGAACAATATTAGTGTATATAACATAATATAATATTGGTCATCAACTTTTTGATAAGAATTAAATCGTTCTCTCAGCAGTAGGTATTTCTCTCGATTATATTTCGACACGCCTAAATTTGCACCTCCTCCATAGTAAGCAAAATTATGATATCTAGTTTGACTAAAACCAAACTCATCTATCAAGGCATTGATTCCATTTATTATGGTTTCTTTGCTCATTCTTCTAAAAGCCCTAAGTAATCCAATTAATGGTTTTGAGCAATCATTATAAATTACTCTTTCTGCTTCAACATTCATACCAACGTTGCAACCACCACAAAATAGATCCACAAATATATCTATATCTGTTGGGAATATTGGCAATAATTGGTCTAAGATACGAGCCTTTCCACCTTGATAATTCAGAGGAGACGAAATGTATTGTTTTATCTGTTTACGCTGCATAAGAACAACCTTTCTTTATTATCTTTGTTAAACTCACTTTTTCCTGCATCAAAGCCTTTATAATCCATAGTAAAGACTTTTACTTCTCCACGTAATGAAAGTATATCAAAGATTTCCTCATCTGTCATCTTTGCATTAGAGCGACATTGCAATTTCTTACCATTATTATTGTATGATAGTAAGATGTACCGAGTATTTAATTTAGCCACAAGGTCTTTTAATGATTTGACAGCTTCAATACTTTTGCAATAATTACTTTTCATTTGTGATCGATCCATTTTCTTTGCAATTCCATACACTTGTGGTTTTTCCCAACGAGCTACATTCTCCAGCAAATGGTATGCATCACAATATTGGCGACTATTATATGGAGGGTCTAAATACGCAACATCAACAGTTTCTGTAGAAGCAATCATATTTGAATCCGCGCAACAAATATGATTTTCAGAATTCAGTTCATAATTATTGTTTGGCATTTTCAGCACCAAATCTCCATGATATTTTCCATCTCGGATAAAAGAATCATAATGACCACAAGTATGGCTTATCCTATCCATCGCATAAATCAAAGAGGTAATAGCCATTGCTCGCTCCCTTTCATTAATTTCCTTGTGCAAATATCGAAATTCAATATCTTCACGAATAAAACCTATTTTTTGTGAAGAATACAGATCAAAATAAGTATTAGCAAAGTTCTTCGACATATAATTTTCTTCTTTGGATGCATCATAAGAATTATAGTAATCCAACAAGTTTGCCAATTTGCTTCTATCAACTTGTTGTGCAGAAAACCAACACAAAGCTGCCAAATAGTTACAGTACATCATATCGCAAACCACAAGACGCTTATCTAAAAATGTTGCAGCAACACTACCTGTACCAGAAAAAACGTCAAAAAAAGAATGCACATCATCGCAATTCTTCATAACGACCTCCCTAATCCAACCAGACAGCTTATATTTATTTCCCAAATAACGACGACTACTAATGTTAAAGGTTTCCATTTACTCGCGAACCAAAAGCATCTCAAGTTGATTCCTTGTAACTGGAGATATTGTACTATATTTAAAAGACTATAAAAACAGAAACGGCGTAGGAATCATATTGCAATCATTATCCTTGCTCAATTGAGGTCCTAGGAAAACCTTTTGGCAACAAAGATAAGAAGCAACAGATGCCTACGCCAAGCAAGTATATATATGATAGCATAGAGCGTACCCTTCCTTACGAAAGGGCACACCTATGCCATGTGTATATACACGATGGGGTAGACGCCCACCGCTGTCTTCACCTGACTGCCATTTTGAAATTTCCTAGGTTTCAATTGAATCAGAAGAAAACGTAAAGCAAACGTCTTTCTTGTTAAAATAGGCCAAGCCTTGGATTCACGCCAGCGACTCATCGCCAGCAATCCGCAGAATGACAAGTGCAAAAGTAATGAAAAGAATCGGTTCTTCCAAACTTTTATGGGATAATTTCGCAAAATGATTGCAAAAGATGATGACATGGGAGAAATATCTTCGATGTATGACACGATTTGTCTCAGATTTCTTGTAACTTTGCAGCTGTTATCAATGAACTGATTAGGATTTCATAACAAAACAAGAAACTTTGACGACATGAAAAATTTTGCAGCAATAGACTTTGAGACAGCCAACAGTGAGCGTAGCAGCGTTTGCTCCGTGGGTATCGTAATCGTAAGGAATGGCGAGATAGTGGATAGCTACTACTCCCTCATCAAGCCTGAGCCTGAGTATTACTCCTACTGGAACACGCAAGTGCATGGACTGACCATGGAAGACACCATGAATGCCAGGGTGTTTCCGGAAGTATGGGCAGAGATTGCTCCCAAGATAGAGGGACTTCCACTGGTGGCCCATAACTCGCCTTTCGATGAAAGCTGCCTCAAGGCTGCATTTCAGATGTATCAAATGGACTACCCAGACTATCAGTTCTTCTGCACCTGCAGGGCTTCGAGAAACAAGCTCGGTTCTCGCCTCCCCAACCACCAACTCCAGACGGTTGCGGCATATTGCGGTTATGACCTCACACAGCATCACAACGCCTTGGCTGATGCGGAGGCTTGTGCTTGGATAGCAAGGGAATTATTATGATACAACACCTTCAAAATTCTCTTCCAGTACTCATTCTCAGTACCCCCTACAGCGTACTGGAGTATTCTATGCTAAGTACTGGAGTATTCCATACTATGTACTGCAGTATTCCATACTAAGTACTGGAGACATTCAACATCTGCTCTTGAAACTCCGAAAGGAATTTATATTGTTTTCGTAACTATGCTGGCAGTTGCCACAGCATACTCACCAGAGGAATGGAAGGAGATTTTTGGAAGAATGGAAGATTAAGAGTTTACCTAAAAGGCTGGATTTCAAAGGAAGTTCGGCTTTTTTGCTTTATAATTGTGGCTTATGATTGCATTTCTCAACAAAGATTTGCTTATTTCTGATTTTTTCAGTACTTTTGCCATAAGAAAAAGCCAAAAGTATGGATAAAGAACAAGAAACAAAGCTATCGCTCTTGATGAGAGCGATGATAAAATATGATGGTGGCGATGTGCCACGCATCCAACATTTTGTAAAGGTACATGACTTTGCACGCATGATAGGCGTGGCAGAGGATATGTGAGGTGGGCGGTTTCACAGAGCAACAAACTGAGAGAATCTGTTGGCTCATAGCCCACCATCACACCTATACAAATGTTACCTCACAAGACCACAGAATCTTGTTGGAGGCTGATTTCTTGGTAAATTCTTTCGAGGATAATCTTTCCAAGGAAGCCATTGCCAGCTTCAGAGAGAACGTATTTCGCTCACCATCAGCCATAGACATGTTAAACATGATGTGGAACCTTTAAAATTATCTTGCTATATGAAATGGATAAAAACGATATTAATGGCACTTATTATGACCAAGGCAAGCACTCGCATCATCACCAACCTCAACTGCGAAAAAATCCTTGGCAAAAGCGCCTACCATTATGGTGAGACACATATCAATAAGGTGGAAGAACTGCTGAAAGGAAGTGGAATCGAGGTAAGAATACGCAACTATCAATAAAAATAACGACAATATCGGTTAATTTTTTTATGAAAGCAAGAAATTAAAAGAATAATGAAGACTCTATTAGACGTACATACACATACCATTGCCTCTGGTCATGCCTTCAGCACCTTGCAGGAAATGACATTGGCAGCCAAGGAAAAAGGATTGGAGATATTGGGCATCACGGAGCATGGTCCCAATATCCCAGGAACTTGTGACCCTATTTATTTTCGCAACCTACATGTGGTGCCTCGCAACCTCTATGGCATCAAGCTTATGTTAGGTGCGGAGCTAAACATCCTCAATACCCAAGGTGACATCGATCTGAACGAGAACTATTGGCGACTGATGGACATCCGCATCGCCGGCATTCACAGCCTCTGCTGGAAGGGAGGCTGCAAGGAAGAGAATACGCAAGGTGTTATCAACGCCATGCGCAATCCATACATTCAGATTATCTCCCACCCAGGTGATGGAACGGCAGAGCTAGACTTCGAGGCTTTGATGAAGGTTTCCAAGGAAACCCACACCTTGCTCGAAATCAACAACCACTCCATGGCACCGATTCGTCACAAGACCGTGGCGGCACCCAATAACTTACAACTATTGGAACTTGCCAAGAAATACGAGACTCCTGTTATCTTCGGAAGTGATGCCCACTTCTCCACGATGATTGCGGATTACGAAAACATCATGCCATTGGCTAAGAAATGCGATTTTCCAGAAGAATTAGTACTCAACTACTCTCCTGAGAATTTCTTGGCATACATCAAGCCAATGCCTGAGTAAGGACTTTTTCACTTTTACCACGATAGTATATGGAGAATATTCGCTGCACGGTAGAGCGCATCACATACCAGAATGAGGAGAACGGATGGTCTGTTCTTCGGGTGAACGTCAAGGGATACAAGGATGTTGTAACCCTTGTAGGCAACTTTTGTGACACCAAGGTAGGTGCCGTACTTGCCGTGGAGGGCAACTGGAGAATGGATGCCAAGTTTGGCAAGCAATTCCAAGCCGTCAATTGGAAGGAGGAACTGCCATCTTCCATCGTGGGTATCGAGAAATACTTGGGCAGCGGACTTATTAAGGGCATCGGGCCTGTTTATGCCAAGAAAATCGTGGCTAAGTTTGGTGAGGAAACACTCAACATCATCGAGGAAGACATCCAGCGACTGTCCGAAGTGGATGGCATCGGCAAGAAACGCATCGACCTCATCGCCAAGTCATGGGAGAAGCAGAAGGACGTAAAGGACATCATGGTCTTCCTACAAGGCAATGGAGTGAGCAGTGCCTACGCCGCCAAGATATACAAGGCATACGGCAAGGAGAGCATTGACAAGGTGAAGGAGAATCCTTATCGACTTGCCGATGACATCTGGGGTATTGGTTTCAAGACAGCCGATTCCATCGCCAAGAGCATGGGATATGCAGAGAACGACATTCGCCGATGCAAGAGCGGTATCATCTATTCACTCAACCAGCTCGCCAATGATGGACACGTCTATGCTACCAGGGAACAGCTGATCAAGGATGCCAATGAAAGATTAGGGTTGGCAGAAATCGCTGCCAATTCCCAAACGACAGTGCCGAATATATCAGCATCAAGCCCTATTACTGAGGAAATCCCTTTGGGTATGGTTGCCGAGCCAACTCCCCAGATGCGTCCACCCGTGGAACAAGCCTTGGAAGAGTTGATTTCAGCAGAAGAACTCAAAGTGGAGGACGAGTGCATCTATCTCCCACCCTTCTATTACTCGGAAGTGGGTGTGGCCAAGAAACTATTGGAACTCAGGAATGCCAAGCAAGATAACCTTTTCGCTGGTCAGGTGAATATGGAAGCCATCGAGAAGGAATCGGGCATTACCTATGATGATGTGCAACAAGCTGCCATCCACATGGCAGCAGAAAGCAAGGACGCAACAATTACGATAAGGATGTATATAACGGTGACATCGGAACCATATCGGATGTGGATTTGGAAGAAAACGAACTCTTGGTTTCCTTTGGTGATAAGGTGGTAACCTATGAGAAGAGCGAGCTGGATGAACTGGTACTTGCCTATGCCACCACCATCCACAAGAGCCAAGGTTCGGAATATCCCATCGTGGTCATTCCTGTGTTCTACAGTTTCTTCACTCTCTTGCAGCGCAATCTCATCTATACCGCCATCACCAGAGCAAAGAAAATCTGTGTGCTCATCGGACAAATGAAGGCTTTGGGATATGCAGTGAAGAATCTCACTGTGGAGCAAAGGAACACTAAGCTCAAAGAAAGATTAAGAACAAATGAATAAAACAGAGTATGGAAACAAGTGACAGTAAAGAAAAGGAGGCTTTGGTGCGTGAGGAGCTCATTCGAACGGCTACTATCGCTGACCTTGATGAAATCAGTCAGCTTGAAGCTTTGTGCTTCCCACCAGCAGAGGCAGCAAGTAGGGATGCCTTTAAATGGAGGCTTCTCGCCTACCCTACCCACTTTTGGGTATTGGAACAGGGAGGAAAGATTCTTTCATTCATCAATGGTCCTGTAACCCAAGAAAAGGACTTGAAGGACGAAATGTACGATGACCCTAACTTCTGTGATGAGGAGGGAGAATGGCAGATGGTATTTGGAGTGGTCACACATCCTAAGCACCAACACCAAGGATTGGCAAGCCGACTTATGCTAAGGTTCATAGAGGAAGCCCAAATAGAAAGAAGGAAAGGCATCGTACTTACTTGCAAGGATGAGAAAATCACCTTCTATGAGCAATTTGGGTTTAAAAATGAAGGTATCTCCTCCTCTGTTCATGGCGGTGTTGCTTGGTATCAAATGAGACTGATTTTTTAGATCCGAAATTGCCATTAATCTCTTCCGAACATGAGTCACAATCCATACGAGCACGGTATATAAGAAATGTGGTGTTCTTGCAAGTGAGTTCCTCTATCGCACGGAGTATCGTGTCAGCACTACCTGTGCGAAGCCTTGGATGCAATGAGAGATGCTTCATCAGATGAGTCGATAATGAAGGATGTCGAGGATGTGGCACGCATCGAAATGGGAGCGGAAAACTATGATATGTCAAGAAAATAGACAAGGTAACTGCCGATATCTCTGCCTCACTGCCCAAAGGCATGGTGCTTACCGCGATATCTTCAAGAAGTTCAAAGGTTCCTTCGAGAAGATTTTCATCACAGGTGTCAGTCCTGTCACACTTGATGACGTGAACACCAATGACCAAGGCTTACAAGCAACATGCAAACATGTATGTAAACAAACAATCCGTCATTCATTCAACTGCCATCTACGATTCCGTTTACCAAAAACTACGATATCATGCACCTATATCTACGAAATCATGTACTTTAAACTACGAATCTGTTTACCAACATCTACGAAACTATTTACCTTAATGAATGTAAAATACTAATAATCAACAAGTTGACTTACTTGTAATTATAAATAATATTCTAATTTTTAATTTATAAAAGAGATTTTATCGAAAGAATGGTCAGAAGTAAATATGTGATTTTCAGATACTTAATCATTTGCAAGTAAACGATTTCGTAGATGTTGGTAAACAGATTCGTAGATTTGATGCCAGTAAATACTGAAATGATGATATAATAAGCCAATCATCACAAATATCTACGAAACCATTTACTTCGCAGTGGTAATTGTCTGATATTTAGAAGGATAAGCCTCATCATTATAGTTTTAATTTTGATTCACCCTATTTTGAAGGTAAAATAATAGTTGCTATAAGTGTCAGATATTCAGCAAGTTGTAAACTTTAGGTAAACAGATTCGTAGTTTTTGCTTTGATTTCCTTATTGCCCATGCGCCATATCTACGAAACTATTTACCTTAGTTTGTAGAAATCACTAATAATGAGAGGTTTGTACCTTTTAGATGAATTATTTCTTTACAGAATTGTTTTCATTTTTCATTTGCAAAAGTCTATGTGATACAATACTAAATACCTCATTATCAGATATATAGAGAAATAAGGTAAATACTTTCGTAGATGTAAGAGCATAATATGAAGATAAAAGCATGCCGAGCAGGGCTTCCAACCTCTTTCCTCCCCTACCCTGCAACCTATCTGCGTATCTATGTACTTTCAACTACGAAACTGTTTACAAATATCTACGAAACTATGTACCTATATCTACGATTTCATTTACCTAAAACTACGAAACTGTTTACCTCGTAACCCATAACTTCTTGAAAATAAGTAAATTAGCTTCTTTGTAATTATATAATGATTTTAATCATAACTTATAAAAACAATTTTAATTTAGAAATATGAGGTATAACATGAAGATTATCAGATGAATAGCGAAAACTAGGTAAACACTTTCGTAGATATATAAAAAAGTTTCCTTTGGAGAAGGAAATCTCTTCATCCAAAGGAAACTCGACTCGTGTCTTTATTAGTCTCTATAAAATGTCGGTGAATACGAGCCTTTACAGTTAAAAAATTCTTTAGCTATATCTTCTACGCCCAGAGTTCTCAGCAAGTCAAAGTCTTCCTGTGTGGCCTTGACGCAAAACCTGTCGTTTTTCATTCCTACAAATTTGAATCTTTTAAGCAAAGCCTGCTGACTTGGGTCAATGATCATCGCCTGGAAACTTTGCCACTTGTCTTCCCCACCCTTCACGATTTTGATCTTGGGTGATTCCGTTGTATTGACATGGGCAAACAAGTCGCCTATCACTGGTTCCTTGTTGGCTTTTCCCATCTTCTGTTCCTTTCTCTCCAAGACCTTGCCATCGATGTGAGCCTTTCCTAGTGCCGTCCTCTTTACCTTGAAGAGAAGAGCCTCAGGATTACCTCTCGTCTGGCCACGTTTATATACCGGACTGCAATCGGTGAAGACGATGTCGGTCTTGTCTTCCTTGCTGAGTTTGGCGAAGTCTGCTTTGACAGCATCCAATACTTGCTTCTTGAACTGTGAGAACTTCGGATATTGCTCCTCTACCACCGTACCATCAGCCGATAGGGTTGCCATGCCCAGATATTCTTTCAGTGCCATGAAGGGAACTTGGAAAGTCATCTTGCCTTTGTTGATGCCCATCTGTCTCAATAAAAACAAATAGATTCGCGGAGTATTGGCCCTGTTGGCGTATCTTGCAATCATCGCCATGTGATGGATGAAGCCTTGGCTCATGTCGAAGGCATATTTCGCCACTACAGGGTCGATTTTCAGTTCCACCTCCCCTTTAGAACGGTCGTATGCCACGCCTTCCTTGGTATATCCATTGATGACCACATCCTCCGTAATGTTGGAGAAAACGTGTTGGATGACCACCTTACCGTCAATCTTGATCCTGACGCTGAAGTCCAACAATTCCTTGAGGGCTTTGCGCAAGTCCTTATAATGGCTGGAGTCGATGCCCAGTTCGTTGAGCTTCAGTCGAATCTTTGGCACATTCATCGCCACGTGCTCTTTATCGACCTCGAAGAGATAGTCTGACCGAAGTCCACCTTTCTCTCTCTTCTCGTTGAAGAAGCGTGTGACATACTCCTGAAGATGCGAACTGACGCAAAATAGCACATGCTGCTGCGACAAGGAGTATTGCTTGTCTATCTTCGTGAAGCTGAATGGGGTGTTGATCCACTGTTCATTCGACTGGATGATTTCGTTTTTCTTGTCTGTCATGCTGCAAAGGTACGTTTTTATTTGTTTATGTGCAAATAAAATGCCAAAAAACTCTCAGTTTCCTTATTGATTTTATCTGAATTCTTATAAATCCGACATGTTTGCGTGTTTGCATACATGCAAAACAACAATTTTGCATCCATACAATTTTGCATGCAGTATTAAATGAATCCATACATGTTTGCAATTGAAGTTGGAGGTAAACTTGTCTGTTTGCAAATGTAAATGTTTGTTTTCAAAAATGCCTAAATGTTTGTTTGATTGGATGCAAAAATGCAAACATATTTGGAAAATGATTTGTTGTCATGCAAACAAATTTGCAAAATAATTTGTTTGTATGAATATTAAATCGTATCTTTGCAGCGTCTTTATAAAATATAATTGGTGAAAATATGGAAAGCAAGTTGAAAATGATATTGGCCATTGTCAACAACAAGGGTGGGGTTGGCAAGACCACAACCGTGCAGAATCTAGCTGCCGGTATGCTTCGCAAGAACAAGAAATTGAGAATCCTCGAAATCGACTTGGACCCTCAGTGCAACCTCACGCTTCTGAATCATGCTCCAGAAGGGTGCGCCACCATCTTCGAATCTATGATAGAGTGCAAGGGATTGCCAATCTATAAGTCAGAGATTGGGGTGTATTATGTACCTGGTTCTGCCAAGATGCAGGATGTGGATCCATTCTTGCAGAACACCGGCGCTCCTAGACAAGTGTTGGGAGCGTGCATCAACAGTGATTCGATAGATATGACGGGTGAGGGCATCAAAAATCCGATCGACTATTTCGATTACATCTTCATTGATTGTCCTCCAGCCTTGTCGCAATCCACCTATAATGCCATGGTGGTGGCGAGCCATCTCTTGGTGCCAGTCCAGATGGAGGGTCTGTCTGTCAATGGTTTGGCTGCCATCCTTGGAGCAATGAATGAGGTGAAAAATGGTCGTTTCGCCTTGAATAAGGATTTGGAACTCTTGGGGTTGTTACCAGTCATGTTGGATGAGAGGCCACGTATCGTGCGTCAAGCATTGGCTTATCTAAAGGAGAGCTATGGTGATGCAGTCCTGAAACATGGCATCCGCCGCTGCGTGAAGGTGAATGAGGCACAGACAGAGATGACTGACCTTTTCCACTATTCGCCTTATTGCACGGCAGCCATCGACTATAGTGAGGTAATCAAGGAATTGTTTAATCTTTAAAGCTTAAATGATTATGGCAAAGGATTTTCGTGCGGCATTCAATAATATGAACCAGGCAGTTCGTCCTGGGGTAGGGGAGTCTCAGCAAGTTTCAGCACCTGCAGCTCCGGTGGTTAAGGAAAAGAAGATGAAGGCGGTAGAAAGGCGAGCTCAGCTGCATGGTGTTCAGACCTACTTGAACGATGAGGAGTATGAACAGTTGATGCTCACCAAGCTGAGAACGAAGAAGAAATTTGAGGAAATCTTGCATGATGCTTTGGTGCAATACATGAAGAATCCATCGTAAGTCTTTGATATGCAGATAGCTAACTTGAAATGTTGTCAAGATGGCATGAATGAATGTGTGGATGCACAAATGCAAATAATCCGTCATGCAAAAATGTTTGCATGACGGATTAAATCACAGTATAATATGACTATAGAAGAAATCAAAAGCAGAAAGGAAGACCAAACCTTTGACTACAAGAGCATACAGATAGACCCGAAAGCATTGGCAGTACCTATTGATTTAAATGAAAAAGTTCCAAGTGGCATTTTTGCCACTTGGAACTTGATGGTTTATTTTCTTTTTGCCTTGAAGAACTCCTCGAAGAAGTCCATCTGCTTTTGATTTTGTACAGGCCCCAAATGCAGTCCTTCCTTCATGATCATCACCGTTGGCTTACCTTCTTGATAGGTAGTCCAGAATGGAAGGCTATCCCCATTTGGGTTGCCTGTCTTTGTGAAGTTGATCCAGTAGCGAGACATGATTTGTTCCATGTGCTGCTCCGTCTCGGTCATCTTTCCAGAGCCAAACTTATAGCCATAGATGAAAGGCATCTCTGCCACATGGCTGGCTCCTCCCTTGCGACTTCTTACGATGGTATTCTCTGAGTCTTGGTCAAAGTAATACATATACACCTTGCCCTTGCCAGTCTTACTTTGCAAGTTTGCCCAGGCATACGTACCCCATGCAAAGGAGCCATCACGGAAGATGTCTGATTGGGCGAAGTAGGTTTCTTCCTCTGTCTTGGCAGGATAGATGCTCAGTACTTTATCAGCCCAGCTGCCATATACCTCATGGATTCTTTTCTCGTAGTCGCTCACACTGATAGGGCGGCAGAACATGCTTCCTTCATCGCTGTTAGTTCCGATGATAACATTCACGTCATTGTAGTTCCCCTTCTCATAAAGCTTGTACTGGTCATCTGTGATGCTGTAGCCATCCACATTAGGCCAGAAGGATTCCATGGCGGTATTCTTCACGATGTCCATGAAAGGAACTTTTCTGAGTTGCTTAATGTTCTTTACTTTAAGTTTCTTTTGAAGTGCCAGTCCGCTTGCCTCTGCTGCTTTAGTTGTGAGCATGGCGGTGTTGCCGTTTCTTGCTTCACCCACTGGCCAGAAAGAACCGCCGCTTTCGCTGATGGCTCCTCTGAAGAGTCCCTTGGCAAGTGGAGAGGCGCATAACATACTTACCGAGATACCACCTGCTGATTCGCCTGCAATGGTAATCTTGTCAGGGTCTCCACCGAAGGCAGCGATGTTGTCGTGTATCCATTTCAAAGCCATCACCTGGTCAAGTATGCCATAGTTGCCTGATATGTTCTTGCCAGATTCCTTGCTAAGTTCAGGATGTGCCATGAATCCCAAGGCTCCCAAGCGGTATTCTATGCTACAATAGATGATGCCTTCCTTGACAAAGCTTTCCTGGGTTCCACTATAAGAGCCTGTGAGGAAGGCTCCTCCATGAATCATGACAAATACTGGGAGTTTGTCATCCTTGTTCTTGGCAGGTGTTTCCACACTGAGGTAAAGGCAGTCCTCGCTCATGCCCAGCTCACCACCATTCTGGTTCGGGTCGATGGGCTGTGGTGGACGGTCTCCCCATTTGTCTGCCTTGAATACTCCCTTCCAAGGCTTCTTGCTCACTGGGGCTTTCCATCTGAGGTTACCCACTGGTGCTTCTGCGTATGGGATTCTCTTGTAAAGGGCGAATCCTTCATGTTCCACACCTTCTATTTCTCCTTGCTCCACTGTAGTTTTTAGCAGTTGAGCATTTGCTGCCGATAGACAAAAGAGTGCCAGAGCGGCTGTAAGTAGATGTCTTTTCATTCTCATATTTGGTTATTCTTGTTAGTTCAACACACAAAGGTAGTGATTTTAGAAACAAATCATCCTAAAATTTCGTTTTTTTTAGGAAAAGTTATACCTTTGCCTTTAAAAAGGACAAATACAAGGTATATTCTTTGGTTGACTTCAGGGGATTGAACAAGTTGTCATCCATTCATCGGGCATATATGAATGGCCAGTTTGGCGCATTGCCTAATGTAATCATGTAGGAGGAACTGGTATGGCAAGAAAAATAAAGGAAAGAAATTTAAATTAGAAATTATAAGATGAAGGCATATACATATATAAGACAAGGTGAATTTGGCTTCACAGAAAAGGAAAAGCCTGTTATATTGGATGCACATGATGCCATCGTGAAGGTTACTCTGAGCAGTATCTGTACCAGCGATCTCCACATCAAGCATGGTAGCGTTCCTCGCTCTGTGCCAGGTATTACCGTAGGGCATGAGATGGTGGGCATTGTGGAGAAAGTGGGTGAGAATGTAACCCATGTGAAACCAGGTGACAGGGTAACAGTGAATGTGGAAACCTTCTGCGGAGAATGCTTCTATTGCAAGCACGGCTATGTGAACAACTGCACATCGGAACATGGTGGTTGGGCTTTGGGATGCCGCATTGATGGCGGACAGACAGAATACGTAAGGGTTCCATACGCTACCACAGGACTGAACAAGATACCCGATTCTGTAACTGATGAGCAGGCTCTTTTCGTGGGAGACATCCTTGCCACAGGATATTGGGCAGCCAGAATCTCAGAGATTACAGAGGGAGATACAGTTCTCATCATTGGAGCCGGACCAACTGGCATTTGCTGTCTCTTATGTACCATGCTCAAAAAGCCTGGTAAAATCATCGTTTGCGAGAAATCCAAGGATAGAAGATATTTTATCAAGCTGCATTATCCTGATGTGCAGGTTGTTGAGCCAGAAGATTGCGAATCTATCGCCAAAGAACTGAGTGCCCATGGTGGAGCAGACGTGGTAATGGAAGTGGCAGGAGGCGAGGACACCTTCCAACTGGCTTGGAAATGCGCACGTCCAAACGCCATAGTTACCATCGTGGCCATGTATGACAAGTCTCAGGTGCTTCCTCTTCCTGATATGTATGGCAAGAACCTTACCTTCAAGACTGGCGGAGTAGATGGTTGCGACTGTGAGGAAATCTTGAAGCTGATAGAGCAGGGCAAGATAGATACCACTCCTCTCATTACACATCGTTTTCCTCTTTCTATGATAGAGGAGGCGTATGGTGTGTTCGAGAATAAGAAAGATGGTGTCATCAAGACAGCCATCTACCCAGGATAAGATGTTGAAAAGAAGAAAGTTTACCTCAGTTCGTTATCCCGAACTGAGGTATTGAATTTGGAACTCAATCTGCCTTTGGTATAGGTTGTTTCCTATTTTCTGTTAGCTCATCCATCCCAGAAGTGCCACCAAGTAGGCATTCCAGTTGATGGCGATTTCATTGGAAGCATAGCTGCCCGTATTGTCTTGATAGCACTCGTCAGGAGCATCTGATGGGTAAGGGGGCACGAAGGCTGCGTCTTGTTTTCCTACGTTGGCTCCACCAGCCAAGAGACCCGGTATTGGGGCTGCGATGCTATCTGCCGTGGAGATTCTGTGATGAGGGTGCATTACTGGCTGAGTGCCGAATCCAGTGAGATAGCAGTAGCCAGTAGCATTTCTTCCAAAGAGATAGTCGATGGTGGAAAGGGCAGCATCCTTATATCGGTTGTCTTTGGATAGGGCATACTGGTACATTTGGGCGATGCCTCTTCCGGCGCACTTTTCTGAGTTGCTACCCCAGATGAAATCGCTTGCCTTGTTGCCGAATACGCTATGGAAGGATGATGTGCAGAGGGCTTGGATATCCTGTTCACACTGCTCTTTGAGGGATTCTTTGATGGCTTCTATTGGGAATTTGTCCTTTTCTGGGGTGCTCAAGATGTCTTGGTTTAGCCACTGAAGGAGCCCCAATCCCTCCACCTGTCCCCAGGCAGGGATAGAGAAGCGGGTAGGGGCAAACTGCTTGGCTTGCTCTAAATAGGCATTTTCCTTTGTGGTGAGGTACATTTCTGTGGCTGCCCAGAAGAACTCATCCTCAGCATGATTGTCACCATAGGTTCCGGTACTGATTTTAGGTGAGAACTTTTCATTGATACCGTCTTGGTCATAATAGACAGTTGGGTTCTTGACAGCCCAAGCGTATGCTCGTTCAGCTGCTTGGATGGCTTGTTGGCAGAATTTTTGGTATTGTGGATAGGCGTTATAGATGCGTGCTGAAAGAGCCATGGTAGCTGCGAAATCAAGTGTGGCTGCCGTGCTCTTTTGCACCACGTATCTTTGCTGATGGCAGTCTTTTGGCATCACGAATCCCTCGAAGTTAGGAGTGGTGAGCTTATGATACACCCCTCCATCCGAAGGGTCTTGCATCGTAAGCATCCATTCTAGATTGTACATGATTTCATCGAGAAGATCAGGAATCTGGTTGGTGGATTCAGGGATATTGGTATGAATGCTATTGAAGTAATTCTGGTTGAGTTGGTAGGATTGCAGCATCAAGCCAATGGAAAAGGCGGAGTTGACGATGTACTTGTTGTAATCACCTGCGTCGTACCATCCTTTTGGGGAGGATAGGATGGTTCTTGCTGGTCTCTCCTTGGAAGCGGCAGATGGATGAACCATCACTTCTGTGTCTAAGTGAGCGGCTTCTCTTGCGTAATCACCAGCGTATTGCTTCTCGATGGCCATACCAGAGCGTTGCAAGTAGAACGCTTTGATAGCGGCTGTGAGGGCATCTTGGTATGGTTGCTCTTTGATGGTGATGGGTTGGGAGTATTTGCCAGCTGTCAGCAAGTAAGTGCCTGGTTGGGTGATTTTACTGAAGTTGATGGTTTGGCGTTGCTTCTTGGAGAAAGGTGAAGTGGTGGTTTGAATGGCTTTGCCCTTCCACACAATGTGTCCCTTGGCATCCCTTATTTGGAATGTCTTGGATTTTGCTGATGGCTCGATGGTGGCATACTTAGCTTCTTGTGGATAGTAGCCTACTTGGTTTACCTCGATAGGGTTTTGTGCATGGCTGCCTATGACAGAAGACAGTGCAATGCATGTTAAGATGAGTTGTTTCATAAAGGCTCCTTATTAGTGATTCTTTTGGGTAGCGATATTCTCCTTTTGGATGGTTCTCTATATCGTCACCTTAAACTAGTTACTTTATTTGTGTTTAAAGATTGTTGGATACAAATGTAGCAAAAAAAAGTAGAAATGAGGTGAATCAGGTTTCATATTTAAATATTTTTGGCTAAGTGGGCTGATGCCAAAAGAAATGTTTTGCAAATTATTTGGAGGTGTCGAAAATATTGTGTAGTTTTGCAGTAAATTGAGATTTTGAAGAATGATATTAAGACGATTCTTGCAATTCGGAGGCTTGCGCTTGGTATGGCAATATGCCAAGATGGGTGTGCTATGGAGCGGTGGAAAAGCATTGCTTCATTGCGCATGGCATGGGCAATCCCTGAAAACGGCTTATGCGCTTGTTACCCAAAAGGTGGATGACATCCTTTTGGATCGCTACCAATATGTCTTGGATGAAGCGTTGGCTAAGCTTGGGGAGTGTAAGATTTCTGAGGCAAACAGACTAGAGAGTAAGTCCTCTGAGGCAGATGGACAAATATCGGATTCTCAAACTCGTGTTCCCAAGGTGGTTTGGTTTTCATGGCTGCAAGGTATGGAGCAAGCGCCCGACATCGTGAAAGTCTGCTTGCGATCGCAAAGGAGGCATCTGATGGGTTATGAGTTCCGCATCGTTGACTTGACGAATTATCACAACTGGGTGCAGTTGCCTCAGTATGTCGAGGAGAAATTCCGAAAGGGGCTGATTCCACCAGCTTTGTTTAGCGACTTGCTGCGTTTGGCTCTGTTGAAGCAATATGGTGGCGTGTGGATGGATGCTTCCGTGTATTGCTCAGGTTTTGGCAATGAGAAGTTGCGAGAGCGATGGGAGCAGATCATGGGTAGCGAACTGACCTTGTTCAGGTATTTCCAGCGAGGACGCAAGGAGGCGGTTGGGTTATCGACATGGTTCTTTGCCGCCATTCCACAGCAGCCGGTCATCTCCATCGTCCTTGACATGCTCTTGGCTTATTGGAAAGATTTTGACTGCACGGTGGATTATTACATCTGCCACTTATTCTTTGGCAAGGTACTCAGTAAGTTCCCGGATGTTTGGGCAGCCATGCCTCGTGCCAACAGTAACCATAGCATCTTGTTGGGTTCTGCGCTAGGCAAAGATTATCAAGAGGCTGCCTGGCAGGACTTAATAGCCCATGTGAGCATCCACAAGATGAACTATCGAAAGGTGGGTGAGGCGATGGAGAATCCCAACAGTTATTGTAACCATATCATGAATGAAGGGTGCTGATGTATGTCTTCGCTTTTTAATAGGTATCGTATGAACAAATTATATTTTCGTTTTATCCGTTTCTCCTTGGGCATTGAGGAGGGAAAGGAGTTCCTGGATGGTTCTGCATTGAAGAACTTCGATTGGCAAGCGTTTTATGAGTTTGCTGGTCAGCAGACATTGCTAGGTATCATCATGGATGGTGTGCAGCGGTTGCCAAGAGAGGTCGCTCCCAAGCAGGAGCTTTTGATGAGGTGGTTCTTCGTCAGTCAGAAGTTAGCCAAGCAGAATGTGATTCTAGACAAGGCCACCACGGCGATCTATCATAAGATAGTCTCTGAGGGGTATCAGTGTTGCATCTTGAAGGGGCAGGGGAATGCAGTGCTGTATCCCAATCCTGCCGCTCGTACGCCTGGTGATGTCGATGTCTGGGTGAATGCCAGCAGGGAGGAGATTCGCCAGCTTGCCCAGAGACTTGCCGATAACATGGGCAAGGTGGAGGAAGAGAGCCTCAACCACGTGGTGGTGACCATCAAGGGCATCTCCGTGGAACTCCATTCGACTCCTGCCATCATGTGTAATCCGCTTCATCATCATCGCATGCAAAAGTGGTTGAGGGCGAACGTGGAGGAGCAATGCAGCCATATCGTTCCGCTGGCGAGTGTAGTTTCAGATAGAGTATGCGAGGCGGCGATTCCTACGGCTTCCTTCAATGTGGTGTATCAGCTCTATCACCTCTATCACCATTACTTGTATGAGGGAATCGGGCTGAGGCAGTTTCTGGACTACTACATGCAAGTGAAGAGTGAAGAACGAAGAGTGAAGAAACAAAGTTTGGTGCCCGAAGGGAAAGCCAATTTGAATGACGCTATGCAGCAAAAGACATTGCGGCAGTTGGGGTTGTGGAATTTTGCCGGGGCGGTGATGTATGTGTTGCATGAGGTGATGGGATTGTCGGAGGCTCAGATGATTGCGCCGATGGATGAGAAGCGAGGCAAGATGCTGCTCGATGAGATATTGCAAGGTGGCAACTTTGGCCATCATGCGGAGAATCGAAGTGGCGCCTTGACATGGCGGCACAACATCTATCGCTTGCAGAAGGACTGGGAACTGATGTGGTATTATCCTGGCGAATGTATGGTGGAACCGTTCTATCGGCTTTGGCATTTCTTCTGGAGGATGAAGCATCGGCAATAGGAAGAGGTTTTAAAGCAATGATAATCCATCACTAGTTCTTTCTCCAAGAACATCAACATATAGATAGGCATATATCAACCTTTTGTGTACAAAATCATCCACCGCCACCTTTTCTTTCCAGCATTTTTCAAGGGCTTGGAGCACACTGTCTGCCATTTTCTACACTTTTCCAAGGTAAAATGAGGTTAATTCTTACATTTTTCCAAGATTTAACATTTTTAAGTAGCTAATTCCATAGGGAAAAAGTTGGTGCTAGACGATAGGATAGACTAGGTGACAACTAGTGAAGTATGGATTGTCAAGGGGGTGTAAATTACATCCCTCAGTCCTTTAGTATGGATGACTCCAATACTTAGTATGAATGACAGCAGTCCTTAATATGGATGACTGCAGGCATCCATATGGAGGACTTTTCTTGGTGTGTTTGATAATTCTTTAACATGATATAACTAATGAGGATGCTGACCAATTTCATTTCCCTCATTTTCAAATTGGTCAGCAACTTGCTGACTAATTTCATTATATTCAGAATCTGTCCTTTCAGTCATACCAATTGATTTCATCTTCATACGCATCAAACTCCAATTTCTCTTTCACGCCCACTCGCTGCAAGGCATTGAGAATCAAATCTTGTTCGGCAGGGGAGAGGGGGCTTATCCCTTTTCTTCGCTCGTAGTAAGGATTGCGCCCATATTCGCTCTTCAGCATCGAGGAGAACGCCGCATACTGGTCGGGATACATGTGTTTCTGAAAATTAGTGAATCCCCTAGCATACCTCATGGGAGTACTGTTGCGATAGAATGGACAGCGAGCGTTCTTCTTGCACATCTTAGGATTAATAATGTGCAGGAACGTTTGCTCTGAAAGCAATTTCTGATAGGCTATCTGATGCAAGCAGACATCAGCCTTCGGGCAATCGGCGTGGAGGCAAACCTCATAACGTGGGGGGACGGATGTGTAAAGTTTCTTAGGCATGGCTTTTCTGTTTTTTATGTTTAGATGAGCATCTGTTGATATACTTTCATCGGCGAAGTTACTACATTAATTTGAAACTCGCAAGCTTTTCCGCAATTATTTGCCAAACCGTAAAACCACCTGCGGATTTGTGCTACCAACTTCGGCACATGGCGACCATCTGGGCACCTCGGTATGAAAACTATATCATAACTTTGCATCGCCAATCAGAAAGGTTGGCCTCGATTTGTTAACCTTAAATCTATACTACTATGATGTTATTTAAATTGCAGAAAAACAACAACCCTGAGATGAAGGAAGCCTATGGCAACTACTATGCGTTGCCGGTCATCTTGCAAACCATGGGCATCGCAGAACTTGCCGTGATGATGGCTGAGCACAACACGGGTTTCTCGGCTGGTCAGGTGAAGGGTATGCTCACCGACATGGTGAAGTGCATCAAACAACTTGTCTTGGATGGAAAAGCAGTCAAGATAGACGATCTCGCCATCTTCACACTCGGCATCGTCAACAAGGCGGGTGCTGCTACCAAGGCTGAGTTCAGTGTGCAGAAGAATATCGAGAGCGTGAAGCTTCGTGCCAGAGCCACTGGTGAGTTGACCCGTGCCAAGCTCAACCTTGATGCTTCGTTGAAGGACATCGAGAAGATGGTCAGCACCAACAGTGAGAAGGATGGCGATGGCGGCACTCCACTGAAACCGGGTGCTGGCTCTACCGACCAAAAGGACAACACCCAGGAGGGTGGCGGATCCAGCTCAGGAACTGGCAGCAATCCAAGCGGCGGATCTGGCTCTGATACAGGCAGTAACCCTAGCGGCGGTTCCACCTCTGACTCCGGCACCGACGTTCCAAAGGAGTTTGACTAAGGGCAATGAAGGGACAACGGCTTATGAATATCATTTTTCATCCTTAAAATCATTACCTTATGAAACTGTTTAAAGTTAATCAAGATGCAGCCACTTCCCCTTCCAAGATTACTTGGGTGAGCATCCTCAATGCCATCGTGCAAGCCATCATTGCCGCACTCACCGCTCTGGGAGTCAGCTCTTGTTGTAATTAAAAATTAATAATTCCTATCTGATGATTACAGGTCATTTTCCTTTATCGATAGGCGAGGAGGTAGCACGCAGCGAGCGTGCCCTCCTTGCTCGTATGGAGGACGGCGAGTGGATGCAGTCGCCATTCTCCGTTCGCTTCCTCGTGCTCCATTGTTCTGCCACGAGGTGTAATCGAAGTTATACCGTGGAGCAGATGATGCGCGACCACAAGGTTCGTGGCTTCCGTACCATTGGCTATCACTTCTATATCCGCCGTGACGGAACGATGACGCAACATCGTCGTCTCCTGGAGGTGGGGGCGCATGCCCGACCTTACAACCGCTGCTCCATCGGCATCTGTTACGAGGGCGGTCTTGATGAGAATGGCAAATCTGCCAACACGCTCACCGCTGCACAATACGAACGATTGGAGGCTCTCTTCGTGGAGTTGCACCAACTTTTCCCTGAGGCAGAGATCGTGGGGCATCGTGACTTGCCTGGCACTACGCCAAAGGATTGCCCTTGCCTGGATGCGGCAAAGTTGTTTGGTCATTGCCTATCCCAGGGGTAGGGGGATATGGTTATCGGATGGGCGGTGTTACGGCTCATCGAAATATTCTACGATGAGGCTCACCTGCTTGCGACTGTAGAAGTCGGCGTTCTTGCTGACGTGGCAGAGCGAGAGAGCCTCATCCAGTGCAGGGTTCTGCTTGATCCATCGGCGCAGTTTTCTCATGGCGAGATCTGCGTCCAGCATGGGGAAGTAGAGCCTTGCCAATTCCGATTTTGTATAAGTTCTCATTTCCATCGTTTTACGTTTTTAGTTGTTGAGGCTTCCCCTCTCACTAGATCGTGGGAAGTAGATAATTTGATGCGAAGATAGCGCAAACATGGGACATGAAAGTTCGCTTTCAAAAGGCCGAGTGCAGCCTATCTTATGCAAAAGTAAGACAAATAATTGTGAAAGCAAAATTTTTCTTCGTTTTTTTTGTAAATTTCAAGAACAAAACTTTATGTATATAACACAAAAAAGGTAGGCTCCCACGATGGGAACTTACCTCCTCCAGCTTTAATTACTGTTTCTCGATTTATTGAAGCGGTTTGGCTTTCTAAGGCGAAAGCTTATTTCACTTCAATTTGCTTTACATCTTCTTTCTTCTCATCCTTCTTGTCGGCCTTCTGCTCGATGGATACAATCAAGTAACCATCCTTGTCGATGTACATCTTGACCTTATCTAATTGTTCTTTGTAATTGTCAAAGGGCTAGGTAAGTTTGGCAGCAAAGGATAAATAATTTAATCATTGCTGACAAGGATGTCGGATATTTTAATAATCCATAATATTTCGGTGCAATACATTATTAAATGAATTATTTTTGTAACTTTGCAAATTATATTTAAGGTTATAAAGTATGACAAAGAATACGATGGGGACTAAGCTTCCAAGAAAACTGGTGCAAAAGATGGCGATTGTGGGTGAGCAAATCAAGCTGGCTCGTCTTCGCCGCAACCTCTCTATGGCACAGGTAGCTGAGAGGGCTTCTTGCTCTGAGGTAACTTTGAACAAGGTGGAGAAAGGACTGCCCACGGTTTCCATGGGCATCTACTTGCGTGTGCTCTATGCCTTGCAGCTCGATGATGACATCCTGCTCCTTGCCAAGGAAGACAAGCTGGGCAGGGACTTGCAAGATTTGCAGCTCAAAAACAGAAGAAGAGCCTCGAAAAAGGAATAATCTTGATTATAGAAAATTCAAGAACAATGGAAAAGATATTTGTCTTTGCTGATTTTGACTGGCTGAAGGAATCTCAGCTGATAGGTGAGCTGTGCTATGAAAGATTGCGCGGCTCAGACAGCTATGCCTTTCAGTTTGATACAGCATGGCTGCGTGAACATGCAGACATAGCCTTGTCGGCAGACATCAACAATTATTCAGGGATGCAATATACCCAACCAGGAAAGGACATCTTTGGATGTTTCTCTGATGCCTTACCTGACAGATGGGGTAGAACCTTGCTAAAGCGAAGGGAGCAAATTTTGGCAGAGGACGAGAAAAGGGCTCCTCGCAACTTGTCCTCCTTTGACTTTTTGATAGGTATTGATGACTTTTCAAGGATGGGAGGCTTCCGTTTCAAGAAGAATCTTGATGACAAGGACTTCATCAATTCCACCCCTTCTCTTAAAATACCGCCTTTGACAGATATAAGGGAGTTGCTTACTGCAAGTGAGGAGATAGAGAAGAGCGAGGAATCAGACATCCTGCCAGAGAAAAAATGGGTAGCGCAGTTGATTCAACCTGGTACTTCCCTTGGTGGCGCACGTCCGAAGTCTGGCGTGATGGATGAGAATGGGAATTTGTGCATTGCCAAGTTTCCATCCCGAAAAGATGATTATGACGCAGGATTATGGGAGCACTTCTCTCATCAGCTGGCTCAAAAGGCTGGAATCCAAGTGGCAAAGACAAGGGTATTGGCAGGATTAGGTAAGTACCACACTCTCTCTTCATTTTATTGAAGGTTATAAAGAATAAGACTATGATTTTACAAGACAAGCTGCACTCATGTGCAGAGTTAATGGAATATATCAATGAGATTGGCTTTCTGCCTCTTCTCCCCCTCGACATTAGAGGATGGTCGGCAGAAGAGGTGGTGGATGAGGATTGTCAGTATGTCCAATTGCCTGAGGGTGGATTTGAGTGGCCTCTGTGGGATTGGAAGGGAGACATCATCAGGGAGACAGGCTGTGCCTACGGCAAGTTTATTTGCAAGAAGGCTGTGTTCATCAGTAAGGAGTGGTGGCCAGACTTCTGCAACTATCGCCGCAGCAAGTATCCTTACCCTGAGCCAGGCAGCATCGAGGAAGCCATCTTGGAGACCTTGAAGTTCAATGGCAGCATGATTACCCGTGACCTTCGCAAGGCATGTGGATTCACGCAACCCAAGATGCGTGGCAAGTTTGATGCCTATGTAGCTCGTCTGCAGATGGGTGGCTATATCGTGACAGAGGACTTCGTATATCCAAGGGACAAGCATGGCAGGGAGTATGGATTTGGTTGGGCATTGCTAAATACTCCTGAGAACTTGTTTGGCAGGGAGGCTTGCCACATCACTCGTTCGCCAGAGGAATCTAAGCAAAGAATAGTTGCGCATCTATGCAAGATACTGCCTGTTAGCACCGACGAGGAAAGCTGTGCGCTTATCTTGGATAAATTTAGTTAGGAATTTTGATTAGGAATGATAAGATGAAGGCATATACATATATTCTGCCAAAGTTCCTTCTTAGAATCAAAAAGCAGTTGCTTTCTTGATTCGTGTGCAAAGGTACAAAGGGCGGATGCAGTCTTTTTGTGCTACAAAAAATATTTTCAAAATTTCCTTTAAAAATGCCAGCATATCGCATTTTTTTAGTAATTTGCACTCCAAAACAACTGAGCGCAAATTTGTGATTGGCAAAAACAAGAAGGAATTTGCCATCATTGAGAAATATGGAATGGTCAATCTGTCGGAAGTGCAATTGATGGATATGGTCAAAAAGTATCAAAAATAGGGAAAGGCATCGACTTTATACAATGACAATTCAAGATTACATTTACTAGTTAAATTCTCTCCATATTTTGATTGCACATCCCTAAGTCTTAGTTTTCTGTAAAACTTATATCCTTTATAAGAAAACGAGACACAATCACCATGCCGTGGTGAGTAATGAGTTTTAAAAGGGACTATAATATAAATGGGAGTATGAGTGTTCATGCTATAATAAGCATACAAGTATATGAGATTCCAAGCACATAGAAACACAATGGCAGAGATGGTTACTGCTTTTTTTCTGTTGTCATAATTCAACGATAATTTTATCTCCATTTCTCTCAATTCTCCAGAAAGGAATCCCCTTGGCATCTGTAAACTCCTTCATTCTCCATGCACTCTTGAAGCCACTCGCCACAAAGTGCATGGGGACAAACAAGCCCACATGGAACTGGTCGACAAACTGCCTTGCGCCTCGTGTATATCCATTGCCAATGCGACCATCTACAGGGAACATCACTATGTCAAAGCTATCGGTTATCTTGTGGATGTCTTTCAGTTCACCCAAGTATTGTTTCTCATCTCTTAATGGATCTATCTCGCCAAACTCCATACTCCAGATGGTTCCACCTTGATAATCATCGGTTAGGAACCGGGCATACCAATTATTCAAGTCGCCAGCATGGAAGATGCGTTTACCTTCTACCTCTATAATCCAAGAAACACCACTATCATTGCTACCCATGGCATGTACATTGACTATGGAATCACTCCATGTGCTTTCTTTTACAAGCCATATATCAGCAGCTTCCTTACTACATCTGTGATGTTTCAATATGTCCTTTGAGAGTATATATATAAAAGAGGTGTGAGGATAAGCCTTTCGCCAATCGAAGATTTCTGGGTTGAAATGATCCTCATGAAAGTGGCTGGCAAAGACATATACCGGTTTGTCCTTGGACAAAAGGGTAGGGATGGCTCCATTTGGATCCATCCAATAGTCAAATACCAATATACAGCTTTCTGTCTCCAGCGCAAAGCAACTATGAAAAATATATGTGAGTGTCATTATTTTGAGACTTTAAATTTCTATTCTATTCGAGAGGTAGCTACTCAGTTCTACCAGATTGCCATCTGGGTCACGGAGATAGATGCTTTGCATAACGCCTTGGAAGGCATGGCTCCAAGTCTGCCGTGGTAATGACGAAATGATCTATATTTCTGATTCTCATTGCTCTATACTAATTTTACACATTTTGCAGATACTTTTGTAGATACAAAGGTAAGCTTTTTGATTGAGAATATATCATGCTATTCGTCATTTTTGTGATTTGTTACACTTTTGGCGAACGAAATTGAAAAGAGAATTATGCTTTTACAGAAAAATTAGTCTAAATGATTTGCGTATTTAACCATATATTTGTACCTTTGCATATAAAATGGCAACAATGAATGACTACACAGAGATTTGGCAATTACAGGATGTCATAACCACTGCGGTTAATGCTTGTGGCTATGACATCTGGGACTTGCACGCCAATGACTCAGGCTTTCTTCTGGAACTCGCCGAGTACTTGGATGACGATGCCATCAATTTGCTATGCTGCCAGCTGCCACTGGTTGCAGACTATGAGGGACAAGGAGCTCATGGCTCCATGTTTTGCCTATACAGATAGTGCTTTTTATCCTCAAATTAATCTCTCCACTCTTACCTAATAAGCAGCGTTATGATAAATAGAACTTAAAAGGGCATCGGTAAAGACCATACTCCACCGATGATATTTGAACCTACACAAGGGCGCATTCCCAAAAAGTGACACAAATGACATTTTTCGGGAATAAGCAAGGAAACCAAATTTCTTTAGCCCTACATTATTTGCAAAAATACTAGATAATTGACTTTTAACTTAAATATCCGTATTTTTTTGGGGCTTCTGCATAATTCCGTGGATAAAAATGTTAAATTATACCTCTATTAGCACCAAGTTGTCATAAGATTTTGTACACTTGCTCGATTACTTTGAGCTAGTTCGCATGGAGGAGAAGCCTATCAGTGGAGAATCAAAGCTAGGTTTAGACAATCTATACCAAAGTGAGCTTCATATCTACTTGGATGAACGTGACAACCGCTCAGCTGATGATAACGACTTGCAGCCAAACGGATTTACAGAATCTAGCCAAGTGGAGGATTTCCCTATCCGTGACCGTAAAGTACTGCTTCACATCCGTCGTCGCCGCTGGTTGGACAAAGATGGGAAGAGTGTATTGTTTGACACCTGTCCCCTTTGTGCAAAAGGTACACGTCTGTCCCCAGGGTTGGCGTCTTTTTTAAAAGGTAATAATGGACTCTTATCCGGTTACCGCTCGCTCATTGGGCCGGACTTACTACGTAGATGGCGACAATCTAGAGCGCAATTACAAGAATCATCTGAGTGATTTCAGAACTTGGTCAGAGCAGAATCATGCAGAGGACTGGAACTTGCTTGTGGAGAATATGGGAGCACCTGAGCATAGACGAGACCTCCATAGACCATGTCGTATATGTTTTCTTGACCAACAAGGATGGGCATGGCAAAAAGAAATGCCAAGAAGCGCCAGAAATATGCCGAGAAGCATCCGAAGACTTACAAGGGCAAGAAACGTGGGCGCAAGCCTGTACGTGCTAATGCCAGATACATACCTACAACGCTGTCCAACGGAGACACTCCGATAGACCTCCTCAGAAAGTGCAGGAATATGCTTCTGCAAAGTGGAGAGAAGTGGACTGATGCACAAAAGGAAAGAGCTAACGTTTTGCTGTTTTTTTTACTTGGTAAACGTAGTTTTTCCATTGTTTATGCCGTATTTCGAGATAAAACGCTGTCTTTGAGGTGT
>UMHE01044619.1_pt1 | contig 38840 bp, 33 predicted proteins | sample 1965451 | NCBI WGS metagenome assembly UMHE01 (sample SAMEA4836090, study PRJEB28245) | human gut metagenome | biome: gut microbiome; material: fecal sample | place: Denmark | collected 2008 | reverse complement strand
CGAACCCCTGGTCTAACCAGGGGTTTTCTATATACAAAAAATCAGGGCAGGTCCATGCCTGCCCTGTCCATTATATATGGAAGAGATGCGTCACGCTTTCTTTTCCTCTGCCTTGCCAGCCTGCGCTGCCTCTGGTTCCTCCCCAGTCTCGAAGAGGTATGCATAGCGCTCCTTGAATGCCTTGGGGTCCATGCGGTACGCATTGGCAAGGCCCGGATCGTCGAGGTCCTCCTTCTCCATGCGCATCATCGAGCCGCGCGCGATGCGGTACTGGACGGACTTGATGTTGACCTTGCGCACGCGCGTCTTGCCCGTGGCCGGATCCTTGATGTCCTCGAAGCGCATCGGCACAGCTTCGTTGTTCTGGATAGAGATCAGTGCACCGCTGTCACCGCGCATGAGGAAGCGGACGGCCGAGTAGCCGAGCGAGCGCGCGTAGTCGATATCGTAAGCAATCGGCGCCGTGCAGCGCAGCTCGTAGCCGATCTCCTTATCGATGATGGAGATCTTGATGCCAATCTTCTTGACCTCAGCGAGCACTGCCTGCTTGAGGATCTCACCGAAGTCGAGCTCGCTGTAGCGAATATGGCCGTGCTCATCCGTCACGACCTCGCCGAGCTTCTTGAAGTCTTCCGGCGCAATCTTCTCGATGACACCTTCAGCGATGACAGCGACGCCGTAGTTCTTGCCCGTCAGGTAGCGCTTGACAATGGAACCCGTGACGATGTCGACGAGCTGCTGCAGCGGAATCTTCTTCTGCGGGAACTCCTCCGGGATGATCGTGATGGCAGCACCGGCGCTGCGGCCCATGCCAAGTGCCAGGTGACCGGCCGTGCGGCCCATGGCGATCGTGAAGTACCAGCGGTTGTTCGTCGTGCGCGCATCTTCCATGAGGTTCTCGATCTCCGTCGTCGCGAAAGCGCGGGCCGTCTCAAAGCCGAAAGTCGGCACGCCTTCCGGAAGCGGCAGGTCGTTGTCGATGGTCTTCGGCACGTGGACGACATTGATCGTGCGGCCCATCTTGCGCGCCTCTTCCGAGACGGCTGCCGAGCTGTAGGCCGTGTCATCGCCGCCGATCGTCACGAGGTGCGTGACACCGAGCTCCGTCAGAGTCTCCACGACCGTGCGCAGGTCGGACTCTTTCTTTGTCGGGTTGAAGCGGCTCATCTTGAGGATGCAGCCGCCCGCCATGTGGATGTGGCTGATGTCCTTCGGCTCGAGGCGGACGTAATTCTTCTCGCCGCGCGCAAGTCTCGAGAAACCATCGTAGATGCCGAGTACATCCCAGCCATGGCGCGTCGCCTCATTCGTGATGCCCGAGATGACGCTGTTGATGCCAGGAGCGGGGCCGCCGCCGCAGACGATTGCGATAACATTCTTGATGCCGATCATGGAAATTCCCCCTTAGGTTTGTTGGTACGTTCGGTACTCAAATTTGATTACAGTACATTTATTCGTCTTTTTTCTCCATATTCCTGCTTGCATCCTATTGTTTTTCAAAGTTTTTGAAAATTTTTTGTCAAAAAACAGCCACTTCCCCAGCGGATTAAGGAAGTGGCTGCTCCTATTGCCCTTTCTTATCTGCGGCCGGAACGCCCCGGCTTGGCGCGATGGCCGAGATTCGACTTCGTGCCGCGTGCCTTCTGGCGGCGGCTGCGGTCATTGCGCCCCTTGTGCGAGGCCCCCTTGCGGTTGGCATACTTCGACAGCGGCTTGCGCTGTGCCTTCTTCTCCGCACGCTTCTCGCGAATCTCCTTGAGGATCTGCTCCTGCTTCTCCTTGTGGCGGCGTCCGCGCTCCGAGCGCTGCTTGCGTATCCTGTCCTTGATGCCGCTCTCGATGCGGCGCAACAGGTCATACTGGCGCGCGTTGACGAAAGTGATGGCCTTGCCGCGCTCGCCCGCGCGGCCCGTGCGGCCGATGCGGTGGATGTAACTCTCGGCATCATGCGGGATATCGTAGTTGAAGACATGCGTCACGCCCTCGATGTCGAGGCCGCGCGCCGCGATGTCCGTCGCACAGAGGATCTGGAGCTCGGCCTTGCGGAAGCGCTTGAGTACGAGCGTGCGCTGGACCTGCGAGAGGTCACCGTGCAGCTCATCGACGAGGTAGCCGCGCGCGGCGAGCGCCATCGTGACCATGTGCGCGCGCTGCTTCGTGTGGCAGAAGACCATCGCAAGATACGGCTGCTCCTGATTGATGATCTCGCAGAGCTTGTCGATCTTCGTCTCCTCGCGCGTGTCGATGATGACCTGGTCGATGGCGTCGAGCGTCACATGCTCCGACTTGATCTCAAGGTTCTGGGGCGCGTTCATGTAGCGCGCAGAGAGTGCCTTGACGCGGTCCGGCATTGTCGCCGAGAACAGCATGAGCTGGCGGTCGCCTGCCGTTGCCTGCAGCAGCGTCTCGACGTCCTCAATGAAGCCAAGGCGCATCATTTCATCGGCCTCGTCGAGGACGACCTTATTGACCTGCGAGAGGTCGATTGTCTGACGGCGCAGGTGGTCCAAAAGGCGTCCCGGCGTGCCGATGATGAGCTGCGGATGGCGGCGGAGCTTCTGCTTCTGCCGCTCGATGTCCTGCCCGCCGAAGATGACGAGCGAAGAGATGTCGGCCGCAGCCGCGAGCGACTGCGCGACCTTGGCGATCTGAATGGCCAGCTCGCGCGTCGGCGTGATGACGAGTGCCTGCGTGACGGCTGCCTGCGGCTTGATCTTCTCGATGATCGGCAGCAGGAAGGCTAGCGTCTTGCCCGTGCCCGTCTGCGCCTTGACGATGCAGTCGCTTCCTGCGCGCACGAGTGGCATGGCCTTCTCCTGCACCGGCGTCGCCTCCTTGATGCCGTGATTGCGCAGGACATCGCAGAGAGAGGCGCGGATGCCGAGTTCCTGGAATGTTGTCATGTATCTATCCTCTCATTCTTTCTGATCGTACTGCATCAGGACGAGAGGACTTCCGTCCCCGTCTCCGTGATGAGCACCGTATTCTCCCACTGTGCGGAAAGCTTGCCGTCCTTCGTGCGGACCGTCCAGCCGTCTCCCTTATCGACGACGACCTTGTAAGAACCTTCATTGATCATCGGCTCGACCGTCAGGATCATGCCCGGCACGAGCAGCATGCCCGTGTCCTTCTCCCCGACGTGCGGCACGAACGGCTCGAGGTGGAAGTCCTTGCCGACGCCGTGACCGCCGAGGTCCGTGACGACGGAGTAGCCGTTCTCATGCGCATGCGCCGCGCAGGCTGCGCCAATGTCGCCGAGGAAGTGCCAGGGGCGGATGGCCTTGATGCCGAGCTCCATGCACTCCTTCGTGACGCGCACGAGTTTCTCTGCTTCCGGCGAAGCCTTGCCGACGATGTACATGCGCGAGGCATCCGCGTAGTAGCCGTTGAGGATCGTCGTGATGTCGATATTCAGGATATCGCCCTCCTTGAGGATCGTCTTCTTCGACGGGATGCCGTGACAGACGACCTCGTTGATCGAGATGCAGACGTTCTTCGGATAGCCCTCGTAGTTGAGGCAGGCCGGGATACCGCCGCGCTCGCGGATGTAGTCAGCCGCAGCCTGGTCGAGCGATGCCGTATCGACGCCCGGGCGGACGAGTTCCGTCATGAGGTCGAGTGCGCCGTCATTGATGACGCCAGCGGCGCGCACGCCGGCAATGTCCTTCTCGTTGTTGATGACCTTCTTCGGCGGGCGCACCTGGCCGCGGAAGATGTCGAATTTCATCTCCGAGATGCGCTCATCAAAGTCTTCGTGGCATTTCTTGTACTTCTTGCCGCTGCCACACCAGCATAAATCATTTCTCATCATCTGGATGAATACTCCTTTATACTATATATCATGGATATCATGGATATTCTGGGGGATGGACGGCCTTATGCCGCCAATTCCTGTGCATGTTACACCTATATCATTATAAGCCGATTTGACGATTTGTAAAACCTTTTCTGCTCAGCTGAACCTCACCGGGCTTCCTTGACCTCATTTCTCGCTTGTTATATACTAAACGATATGTATGGAGATGGGCCCTTTGTCCATCCCGGATCGTACTGCCAATTGTACTGTATGAATGAAAAGGATGTGTCTCGATGACTACCTGGATCAAACGAATCCTGCTGGCTCTACTGATAATCTTCCTGGCGATATTCGCGCTCTGCGCCTACCGCATGCACTCGGTCACCCGTGCCGTACCAGTGCTCAACTACCATCAGATCAATGACCGCGACGAGAACTCGCTGACTGTCCACACGGACGAGTTCGACGAGCAGATGAAGTACCTCTCCGACAACGGCTACCACGCTATCACACCGGAGGAGATGATGGACGCCTGGGAAAACGGCACGCCGCTGCCCGAGAAGCCCGTCATCCTGACGTTCGATGACGGCTACGTCGACAACTACAAGAACGCCTACCCGATCCTCGAGAAGTACAACCTCAAGGGGACGATCTTCCTGATCTCAGACTTCGTCGGCACCTACCCCAACTACATGACCTGGGCACAGGTCGACGAGATGCAGCAGAGCGGCCTCATCGACTTCGAGAGCCACACGCTCTCGCATCCAGAGCTCGACAAGATCCCGTCTGACCAGGTACAGCACCAGCTCACGGACTCCAAGAAAGCCCTTGAATGGCGCCTGAATAAACCCATCAAATTCATCGCCTATCCGTGCGGCTCTTACGACGAAGAGCTCGAGCGCATGACGAAGGAAGCAGGCTACCGCGCCGCCTTCACCGTCCATTACGGCTTGGCCAACCCGGACGAGAACCCCTACATCCTCGACCGCGTGCCGATCTTCGGCTGCAATTCACATCAGTTCCTGCGCTTCCGCCTGCGCCTCGAATACGCGCCGATCTTCGCGCCGCTCGACGCACTGAGCCGCGACCTCGTCAAGAACGGCCATACGCTCCTCGCACGCTTCGTCCCAACACCATGACCCATGACATGCAAGTGACAATCCGATAAGACAAAAACAGCTCCAAGAGCCATGAGGCTCCTGGAGCTGTTTTCATGTAAGGGGGATGGCTTATGCCTCTTCTTCCTCCTTGACGCGGGGGAGCGTCTTGAAGGTGAAGTCTGTCCCGTCATAGCCGATCTCAACGGTATCGCCCTCGTGGACATCGCCGCGGATGATCTGCTTCGACAGGGAAGTCTCGACCGTATGCGTCAACAGGCGGCGCAGCGGACGGGCACCGAAGTTCGGATTGAAGCCCTTGTCGGCAAGTGCCGTGAGCGCCTCATCCGTCCACTTGAGCGAGATCTTGATCTGCTTCTCAAGGCGGTCGCTGAGACTCTTGAGCATGATGGCCGCGATATTCTTGACCTGCTCCTTCTGGAGGGCCTTGAAGACAATGATGTCATCGACACGGTTGAGGAACTCAGGGCGGAAGTAGTCCTTGAGGATCTCCTTGACCGCACCCTTTGCCTCATCGTAGCTCTTGTTGAGGATCTCGTGCGAGCCGAGGTTCGACGTCATGATGATGACCGTGTTCTTGAAGTTGACCACACGGCCCTTGCCATCCGTCAGGCGGCCATCGTCGAGGATCTGCAGCAGCACGTTGAATACGTCGCGGTGTGCTTTCTCAATCTCATCGAGCAGGATGACGCTGTACGGACGGCGGCGCACAGCCTCCGTGAGCTGGCCGCCCTCATCGTAGCCGACGTATCCCGGAGGCGCGCCGATGAGGCGCGATACGCTGTGCTTCTCCATGTACTCCGACATATCGATGCGGATCATGCTGCGCTCATCGTCGAAGAGTGCCTCAGCCAGCGTTTTCGCGAGCTCTGTCTTGCCGACGCCCGTCGGGCCGAGGAAGATGAACGAGCCGATTGGGCGGTTCGGGTCCTTGATGCCGGCACGTGCGCGCAGGATGGCTTCGCTGACAGCCTTGACCGCTTCGTCCTGTCCGACGACGCGCGCGTGCAGGACATCTTCGAGGTGCAGCAGCTTCTCGCGCTCGCCCGTCAACATTTTCGTCACGGGGATACCCGTCCAGCGGCTGACGACCTGCGCGATATCCTCTTCGCCGACCTCTTCTTTCAGGAGGCGGCTGTCCTTCGACTTGGCCGCGATGATGGCCTCTTCGTCCTTGAGTTTCTTCTGGAGCTCCGGCAGCTTGCCGTACTTGAGTTCCGACATGCGGTTGAGGTCGTAGGCGCGCTCAGCGGCCTCCATCTCGCTGTTCACGCCGTCAATCTCTTTCTTGATGGCGCGGACGCGCAGGATGGCATTCTTCTCGGCCTCCCACTGCGATCTGAGCTCCGTCTCCTCTTTCTGGAGTTTTTCTTTCTCCTTCGTAATCTTCTGGAGCTTCTCCTCGGAGGCTTCATCCGTCTCCTTCTTCAAGGCCTGCTCCTCGATCTCGAACTGCATGATCTTGCGGCGGATCTCATCGAGCGGCTGCGGCATGGATTCGATTTCCGTGCGCAACTTTGCGGCCGCCTCATCGACGAGGTCGATGGCCTTATCCGGCAGGAAGCGGTCCGAGATGTAGCGATCCGACAGCGTTGCCGCTGCAACGAGAGCTGCATCGCGGATGCGCACGCCGTGATGGACCTCATAGCGCTCCTTGAGGCCGCGCAGGATAGAGATCGTGTCCTCGACGCTCGGCTCGCCGACCATGACCGGCTGGAAGCGACGCTCGAGGGCCGTATCCTTCTCGATGTACTTGCGGTACTCGTTGAGCGTCGTCGCACCGATGCAGCGCAGCTCGCCGCGGGCCAGCATCGGCTTCAAAAGATTGCCGGCATCCATTGCGCCTTCCGTCGCGCCGGCGCCGACGACCGTGTGGAGCTCATCGATGAAGAGCAGAATCTGGCCGTCCGACTTCGCGATCTCATTGAGGACGCTCTTGAGGCGTTCCTCGAACTCACCACGGTATTTCGCACCGGCAATCAGGGAGCCCATGTCGAGTGAGAAAAGCGTCTTGTTCTTCAGCGACTCCGGCACATCGCCCGCCACGATGCGGCGCGCGAGCCCCTCGACGATAGCCGTCTTGCCGACGCCCGGTTCACCGATGAGCACCGGGTTGTTCTTCGTGCGGCGTGACAGGATCTCGATCGTGCGGCGGATCTCCTCGTCACGGCCGATGACCGGATCGAGCTTGCCGGCACGCGCCGCAGCCGTGAGGTCGCGCCCGAACTTCTCGAGGGACTTATAGCCCTCTTCCGGGTTGTCCGTCGTGACATTCTGCTTGCGGTTCTTGCGGATGGACGCCTGGATCGCGGATTTCGTCAGGTGGAACTGGCGGCAGATGTCCTGCACCTCGCTGCTGCCGTCCGTTGCGAGAGCCAGCAGCAGATGCTCCGTCGAGACGTAGTCATCCTTCATGGACTTAGCGTATTCCTCGGCGCGGCCGAGCACGCGCACCATGTCCATGCCCATGCCAAGGCGGTCCGTACCCTTGACGCTCGGAATCTTCGCGAGCTCCTGCTCCAGTCTTGCCTTGAGCATCGGCATGTCCGTCTGGCATTCCTCAAAGATTGTCGCGAGCAGTCCCTCCGGCTCCTTGGCCAGGGCCAGCAGCACGTGCGCTGACGTAATCTCCTGATGGTATTTCATGGCTGCGATCTGCTGAGCGGACTGCAGGGCCGCCAGCGTCTTCGCTGTATACTTTTCTTGTCCCATAATCATATCCTCCATAATCGCTCTTATTGTCATCATTATTCTGAAACTTGCTTGTTTCTATATCCTATTATAGCGGATAAAGTCAAAAAGTCAAATACTTTTTCTGACTTTTTGACTTTATTTTAAAAAATTTTTTCCGGCATAAAAAAAGTCCGAAACAAACGTCTCAGACCATAGGCTTACCGCCCTGCCAGGGAACAAAATCGCGATACGAGATGTGGAACTGCATGAGGATCTTGCCGACGATGTGCTGGATCTGCTTCTCGACCGTGTCCGCACCGTTGTAGAACGTCAGCACCGGCGGCACGACAATGCAGCCATAATCTGCAGCCTCCTTGATATTGCGCAGATGGATGCGGCTCATCGGCATCTCGCGCGGCACGATGACGACCTTGCGCCCCTCCTTGAGGCAGACATCGGCCGCCCGCAGCAGCAGGTCATCCGTGTAGCCGCTGACGATGCCGGCCACCGTCTTCATGCTGCAGGGGATGATGATCATGCCGTTCGTCTCATAGGAGCCGCTCGATATCGAGGCCGCCATATTGCGGTTGTCGTGGACGACATCGGCCAGCGCGCGGACCTCCTCGAGGGAGTGTTCCGTCTCATAGGGAAAGGTCACGGCCGCCCCCTCCGTGATGATCAGATGCGTCTCCACCTCCGGCAGCTCATGGAGAGCCTTGAGGAGGTACCACCCCATGATGACACCACTGGCTCCCGAAATCCCGACAATCAATCGCAAGATATATCCCTCTCTTCTCTGCTGTACGTTACTCATCCCATCCATTTTATCATAGGGGCTCTGCAAAAAAAAGATGAATGCCGCAAGCGGCACCCATCTCATCTATTCTACAAATAGAGTCACGAACGCGGTGCAGACTGCCAGGTCTTCACGAGCTCACGCGCAGCAGCGGCCGGATCATCAGCTCCCGCCACGGCACTGACAACGAAAAAGCCGTCGACGCCCGTCTTGCGCAGGGCGGGCAGATCGCGTGCCTTGACGCCACCGCCGACCACGACAGGCACGGGGCTGATGCGGTGGAGTTCCGTCAGCTCCGCGAAACTTCTCGTGATGACATGGCCCTCAGCATCGCGACCGCAGTCCTTCTTCGTCGGCGTCTCATGGAGAGGTCCCGCGCCGAAGTAGTCGATAGCGCTTGTGTCAGCATGGCGCACGTAGTCGAGCAGTTCATTCGTGCGCGCCGACAGGCCGATGACGGCATCATCCCCGAGGTACTTGCGGCAGACTCCTGCAGGGATATCGCTCTGACCGACGTGGATGCCGTCAACCTTGATGCCCGCCTCGCGCGCCGCCAGTGCGACATCGAGCCTGTCGTTGACGAGCAGGACGACTTCATCTGACTTGCCGAGTTCCCGCAGGACATCCGCCGCCTCGCGGCAGAGTGCGATGAGTTCCCTCGCCGAGGCCGTCTTCGAACGGATCTGCAGGCAGGTGAAGCCGTTCGCCACGGCTGCCCGGATGACATCTGCCACCGGCCGTCCGAGCGTATTCTCGGGACCTACGACGAGGTAGGCCGATATATCGAAATTCTTGCGCATGTTCATGAAATTTCTCCTCAGGTCAATCAGATCAATGCAAATGGATTTTCCGCAATCGCGCCCGGCTTTGCGCGATAGAGCGCATCGAGGAAGGCCGTGCGGAAGCTGCCGGGGCCCTTGGCCTCCCTCTGCGCCCGGGTGCCCGCCAGATTGTAGGCCTGGACAGCCGTCAGCGCCGCGATGAACGGTGAGGCCTCAGCCAGGTAGACAGCCGTGACGCCGCCGAGCGAGCAGCCAGCGCCCGTGATCTTCGTGAAGAGCGGTGAGCCGCCCTCACTGCGGACTGTCACCGTGCCGTTCGTGACGAGGTCCCACTCGCCCGAGACAGCCACAGCACCGTCGATGAAAGAAGCCAGTGCCTCGGCGGCCGGGCGCGCAGCCCCGACGCTGTCCGTCGCATCGACGCCGCGCACGCCGCCCTTGGCCGCTCCCGTATCGAGCCCCCAGAGATTTGCGAGCGCGATGATCTCCGATGCATTGCCGCGCACGACAGCAGGCGGCATGGCGCGGAAGCAGCGCAAGAGTTCCGTGCGCAAGCTGCCGATGCCGATGGCCACCGGGTCGAGTACCCAGCGGCGGCGATGCTCATGGAGCGCCCGGACGGTGCGCGGCAGCGTCTCCGCGTAGAATGGCATGACCGTGCCCAAGTTGATGTAGAAGGATTCGCCGGCGGCTGCCACGCCTTCGCCCTCATCGGGCAGATAGACCATGGCGGCAGAGCCGCCCGCCGCCAGCTGCGCATTGGCCACGAGCTCCATCGTCACAGAGTTCGTGATGGATGGCACGAAGGGGCAGTCCTCCTTCGTGCGGCGCACCGTCGCTGCGATTTCCCGCTGTATGCTCTCACAATCCAAATCCAATCCCCCTAACCTTTATCAAGCCAATATCATTTTCCCATCGGCAGGTCCGTCGCCTTGGCATTCGCCAGGATCTCGGCCGGTACCTGCACATCCTCGAGCGTATTGAAATCGCGTCCCTGCAGGTGGAAGTCGACCGTACTCTCGCGAATGTCCTTTAGCAGCTGCTCGCGCTCCGAGCGCGGCATGTCACGGCGCTTCACGATGATGGATGCGGCCTTGCGGATGGGCTCCGTGAGATTGGCGTGGACATCCGTCAGCAGCTTCTTTTCCGTGTCGATCGTGACTGTGTAGCTGAAATCCGGCAGGCTGCGGCAGATCTCCGCCAGCGTCTTCTGCATCACTTCATCCTTGGCCGTCGGCACGATCTGATCAGCAAGCAGCTTCCCGAACGCCTTGCCGTCGACCATCACGAGATACGTCTGGTTGGCGCCTTCCTGTACGCCGAACGATACATCCTTGGCGATGTCCATGAAGCCGTCGGAGAAGGCAGCGGACCAGAAGTCATTGACCTTTTTGTCGGCCGGTTTGCGCGGCGTGACGGATTTCTGCCATTCGCCGTGGCCGAGCTTGCAGTAGAATGCTGTAGCCTTCTCCGTCTCGCGGATGTAGTAGGCCAGCTCGCGCTCAAAGGCCGGCGCGCCCGGCAGTGTGACCGTGATGCGCATCGTGCCCTTCGCCCGCGCGTACGGCTCCGAGACAAATGTGATATCGCTCGTCAGTCCTGTGCTGCCCCTCGGCGTCGAAGCCGCGAGATTGAAGTCATACGTGCCGTTCTTGACCTCTGCCAGCCGGTCGAAGTCCTGGTCGAGCGAGCTCCTCGCATCGATCGTGACGACTTCTTGTGCTGCAACGGCCCCTTTCGCCTCATCCTTGCCTGCCTCTTTGTCGGCAGCAGCCTCTGCTTTTTTCGCTGCAGCTTTTCCGTCTGCAGCATTAGCCGCCTGCGGTGCAGCCGCTTCAGTCGTCACGGCTGCCGCCGCAGCAGGATGCTCTGCGGCTTGTACCGCCTCTGCGCTTGTCATCCCATACGGTGCCAGGGTCATGGTCAGCCCCAGCAGGATGGCGGTCATCTTCTTGCTGCTTGTGGCACGCATCGTGCCGTTCATGAAATGAAACTTCATCGAATTCCCTCCTCTATTCCCGCATGTCGCAGGCGCCTGCGAACTGCTGCGTTTCGTTTTCGATACTCTACACTATTCTCTGAGGTACGAGAAAAATCCTTCTCGAAAGAAGGATTTCCCGATTTCTCTTTGATTTTATTGCTCGTATCCCTTGAGATGGTTGAGGAAGTTCTGCATCATCGTCCGTCCCGACGGAGTCAGGATGGACTCTGGATGGAACTGGATGCCCTCGATGTCTTTCTCCTTGTGCCGCACGCCCATGATCGTGCCGTCGGCGAGCTCACTCGTGACCTCGAGGCAGTCGGGCAGCGTCGCCCGGTCGATGATCAGGGAGTGGTAGCGGCCGACCTCGACGTCCTGCGGCAGTCCCTCATAGAGACCGCGGCCGTTGTGGCGGATTCGCGAGACTTTGCCGTGGACGATCTCGCCCGCGCGCACGACCTTGCCGCCGAATACCTCGCCGATGGCCTGATGGCCGAGGCAGATGCCGAGGATTGGCACTTTGCCGCCGAGCTCGCGGATGACATCTTCGCTGATGCCCGCATCCCTCGGGACGCCAGGCCCCGGCGAGATGACGATGCCCGCGTACTGTTTCGCCTCGATCTCGGCCACTGTCGTCTGGTCATGGCGGATGACCTCGACGTCCGCGCCAAGCTCCGCCAACAGCTGGTAGACGTTGTAGGTAAAGGAGTCGTAATTATCTAAAAGCAACAACATCGTTCTCGACCTCCTCTACAACTTCAAACAGGGCTTTCGACTTCTGCAAGATCTCCTGATATTCTTTTTCCGGCACGGAATCGGCCACGATGCCGGCGCCGGACTGAATGACGGCCGTGTCATCGTTCTCGATGCGCATCGTGCGCAGCGTGATGCACATGTCCATGTTGCCGCAGAAGTCCATGTAGCCGACGGTTCCCGAATACGAATTGCGCTTGACTGGCTCGAGCTCGTTGATGATTTCCATCGCGCGGAGCTTCGGCGCCCCGCTGACAGTACCGGCGGGGAAGGTCGCGCGCAGCACATCCATCGGCGTGTAGCCCTTCTTGAGCTTGCCGACGACTTCCGAGACCATGTGCATGACGTGGCTGAAATACTCGACCTGGCGCAATTTTGTCACGCGGACCGTGCCCGGCTCACTGATGCGGCCGATGTCGTTGCGCGCGAGATCGACGAGCATCGAGTGCTCCGCACATTCCTTCGTGTCTCCCTTGAGGTCCGTGGCGAGAGCCGCATCCTCAGCATCATCGCGGCCGCGGCGGCGCGTGCCGGCAATCGGGTACGTGTAGACCGCATCGCCTGCGACCTTGACGAGCATCTCCGGCGAAGCGCCGACGAGCTTGACGGGGCCGAAGTTGAAGTAGAACATGTAGGGCGACGGATTGACCTGGCGCAGACGGCGGTAGAAATGGAAGCACGGCTTCGTGATCTTCTCGCGGAACTGGCGCGAGGGCACGACCTGGAAGATATCGCCCGCGAAGATGTGCTCCTTGGCCTTGCGAATGGCCTTCAGGAAGTCCTCCGGCGCCTTGCCGAATTTCTTGAGGAAGTCGACCTTCTCGCGGCGCTTGGCCGTCTCACCAGCCTGCGGCGCGAGCGTTGCCGAGAGGCGTGCCTCGACCTTCGCGATCATCTCGACGACGGCATCGTACGCCTCATCGGCATCGCGCCCCTTCGTATCAGCCAGGCAGATGAGGCGGGCGCTGTTGTGCAGCGCATCGTAGACGACGAGGACGCGGCAGATCATGAACTGGCCCAGGAGTTCCTCCTCGCCGAGTTCCATGCCGCGCACGCGGTCGAACGTCGCGACGATGTCGTAGTTGAGGTAGCCGACCATGCCGCCGTTCGCGAGCGGCAGCGAAGCATCCTCGACGGCCGGCCTATAGCCCTGCATGTACGTCTTGAGCGTCTCAACCGGCTCGCCCACGATGCACTTCATCAGGCCATTCTCGTTGATCATGAGCTTGTCCTTGAAGACCTGCAGGCGGGCAAACGGCTCCGCTCCGATGAACGAGAAGCGGCCGAACTGCTGATGTGTCGTGTCGACGGATTCGAGAATGAAGCCCTTCTTCTCGCCGACGAGCTTATAGTAAACGGAGACAGGCGTGTCGAGATCCATGTTGATCTCCTTGGCGACAGCGATGAGATTCGTCTCCGCCGCCAGCTTGCAGAACGCCTCCCGCGATGGTTTGAGTTCCATGATGATTGCTCCTCTCATGTCACACATAGGATATCCGATAATATGGCGGTCAGGCATCCTTGCCGTACGCCGCATCGAGGGCCTCGCGCATGGCGCCGATCAGCGCCATGGCCTCTGCGAAGCGGCCGTCCATCAGGCGCTTGACGACAGCACTGCCGACGATGACAGCATCGCTCTTTGCCGCAGCCTCGACGGCAGCCTCCGGCGAGCCGATGCCGAAGCCGACAGCCAGCGGCGTGTCCGTGAATTTGCGCGCTTTCGCGCAGACCGCGCCGATCGTCGAGTAGTCGATCTTCTTGACGCCCGTGACGCCGTTGTTCGAGACGCAGTAGATGAAGCCCGTCGCGCCCTTGCACGTCTCTGTCATGCGCGCCTCCGTCGTGCCCGGCGTGATGAATTCCGCGAGGTGGAAGTCGTGGACCGCACAGATCTTACGCATCTCGCCCGACTCCTCATGCGGCACATCCGGCACGATGATGCCGTCCATACCGGCCGCCTTGAAGTCCGTGACGAACTTCTCGAAGCCGTAGTGGTACATGTTGTTGATGTAGCCCATGCCGATCAGCGGGATTTCCGAGAACTTGCGGATCTCGCGCACGATCTCGAGCTCCTTCTTGAGCGTCATGCCGTTCTTCAGCGCGCAGACCGATGACGACTGGATGACGGGACCGTCCGCCATCGGGTCAGAGAACGGCAGGCCGAGCTCGATGACGTCAGCACCGGCCTTCTCCGCCTCGCGAACAGCCCGAAGCGTCGTCTCCACGTCTGGCGCACCAGCCGTGATATAGATGAAAATCCCCTTTTTGCCAGCTGCCTTGAGTTCAGCCATCTTTTTATCCAAACGCGTGCTCATCAGTCAATCTCCTCCCCAAGAACTTTTGCTACCATCTGTACATCCTTGTCGCCGCGGCCCGAGAGCGTGACGACGACCGACTCATCGGGATGCGTCTGCGGCATGAGCTTGTCAAGGTACGCAAGCGCATGCGAGCTCTCCATTGCGGGGATGATGCCCTCGACCCTCGAGAGGCGCTGGAATGCATCGAGCGCTTCCTTATCTGTGACCGAGACGTACTTGACGATCCCTTCATCTTTATAATAGGAATGTTCCGGTCCGACACCCGGGTAGTCGAGTCCGGCCGAGATGGAATACGCCTCGACGACCTGGCCATCCGGGTCCTGCAGCAGATAGCTGAAGGCACCGTGCAGGATGCCCGGCTCGCCGGCACCCGAGAGCGTCTTGGCATTGTCTGTCGGGGCCTCACCGCGTCCGCCCGCCTCGACGCCGAACTTCTTGACCGACGGGTCGTTGCGGAAGTCGTAGAACGTGCCGATGGCATTGCTGCCGCCGACGCAGGCCAGGAGATAGTCCGGCAAGCCGCCGATCTTCTCGATGGCCTGCTCGCGGATCTCCTCGCCGATGACCTTCTGGAAGTCGCGCACAATGGTCGGATACGGATGCGGGCCGACGGCCGAGCCTATGATGTAGTGCGTGTCCGTGATGTTCGTCGCCCAGTAGCGGATGGCCTCACTCGTCGCATCCTTGAGCGTGCCCGTGCCGGACGAAACGGGAATGACTTTTGCGCCGAGCAGCTTCATGCGGAAGACGTTGAGCTTCTGGCGCTCGACATCGAGTGCCCCCATGAAGACATGGCACTCCATGCCGAAGAGCGCGGCGACCGTCGCCGAAGCGACGCCGTGCTGACCAGCGCCCGTCTCCGCGACGATGCGCTTCTTGCCCATGCGCTTCGCGAGCAATGCCTGCCCGAGAGCATTGTTGATCTTGTGGGCGCCCGTGTGCAGGAGATCCTCGCGCTTGAGGAAGATCTTCGCGCGGCCGTAATACTTCGTGAGCTTGTCGGCGTAGTAGAGGTTCGTCGGACGGCCTGCGTACTCGCGCAGGTACATCTTGAACTCATCCTGGAAATCCGGATTGTCCTTGTACTTGGCATAAGCCGCCTCGAGCTCATTGAGCGCCGGCATGACGATTTCCGGCACATACTGTCCACCAAATTTACCAAATCTGCCCTTCGTGTTCATCTCTGTACTTCCTTTCTCATCTCTATCTCGCATGTCCTGTGGGAATCAGGCCATATCTTACTGTTCTGGATTCACTGCACCGGCAGCGGCCATCAGGCGCGTTTGCGCAGCGACATCGTCCGCCCGGACGAGTCCCTCGCCGACGAGGATGCCGTCGCAGCCCGCAGAGCGCAGCCGCCTTGCATCCTCACCCGTGAAGATGCCGCTCTCGCTGATCAGCGTGCGCTTTCTGTCGGCATATGGCAGCAGCTCCATCGTCTGCTCGATCGATGTCGTGAACGAGACGAGGTTGCGGTTGTTGATGCCGATGAATTCCGCCGGCGTCGCGAGCGCTGCCTCCATGTCGCGGCGATCGTGGACTTCGACGAGCGCGTCCATGCCGAGGCTCCACGCCGTGTAGAGGAACTTCTTGAGCGTCTCCGGCGTCAGGATGCGCGCGATCAGCAGTACAGCGTTGGCGCCGAGCATCCTGGCCTCGTAGATCTGGTATGCGTCAATGATGAAATCCTTGCGCAAAAGCGGCAGGCTGACCTCCGCGCGGACTTTGCGGAAATCCTCATTGCAGCCGAGGAAATGCGGGTCCGTATGCACGGAGAGCATGCTCGCACCATTGTCCTCGTAGATATGCGCGAGCTCCGTGACAGAGTAGCGGCGGCAGAGCCTCCCCTTTGCGGGGCTCTGGAGCTTGCACTCCGCGATGAGGTTCCATTTGCGCTCGCGGAAGCGGTGTGCCATCTCGAAGTTCCCGCAGACGAGAGCCCGCTTCACCTCATCGAGCGGCATCTGCCGCTTGGCATCGGCTACGATGCCCTTCTTCTTCTCGACAATCTCTGCTAATATATCCCGCACGTCAATTCCTCCCATTGATCTTGTCTATCTGCGCCATAAAGGCGGCAATGCGCTCTGTTGACTTCTCACGATGGACTTCCAGGCTGCCTGAGACATCGACGGCAAACGGATGGAAAATCGCGTTGACCTCGCCGACATTTGCCTCGCTGATGCCGCCCGCAATGAGCACGGGTTTCCGGACCGCAGCGACTTCGCGCTGCGCCCGCTGCCAGTCGAAGCGCGTTCCCGTGCCGCCGGCCGTGCCCTCCTGGTAGGCATCGACGAGGATCATCGCAGCGGGATAGGCATTGGCAGCCTCTGCCGAGAAGCCGTCACCGTAGCGGTAGGCCTTGATGACGGGGACTTCCATCTGCTCCGCATAGGCCGCATCCTCGTGACCGTGCAGCTGGACAAAATTGAGATGGCACTGCTTTGCGATGAGGTTGACCACCTCCGGTGTCTCATCAACGAATACGCCCACTTTCTTGACATGTGGCACGGCCTCGACGATGCGGGCGGCCTGCTCCGGCTCGACGAAGCGATGGCTCCATCGCCAGAAGATGAAGCCGATGAAATCCGCGCCCGCACCTTCCGCTGCACGAGCCGCCCCGACCGTCTTCATACCACACAATTTCGCCCTGAGCATTATTCCATCCCTCACGATCTTTTGTCCACATCAAAAAGCACCTGCAAAAAAATCAATCAAAAAGCCCCGCCGAGCAGATTGCTCAGCGGGGCGAAAAATCTTCGCGGTACCACCCGTTTCAAATGGTATAGCCATTCCTCATTTCCGGTACGGGAAATCCTTCCGATACCGTAGCCCTTTAACGGTGGCGGCCGTCCCAGCCTACTCTCCCCTCCTTCCACGGAAAGGATTTTGGTGAGCTCTCGCAGGACCATTCACATAGCATATCGCGCCGTACCTTGCACCAATCGACGGCTCGCTGTCGGGATAGTGGCTGTGCTACTATTTCCTGTTCGATGATTTTGTGTAACACTGTTAACTTGTTGATGGCTATTATATTACTCGACTTTACAGGTGATGTCAAGCCCTGTACAGAAATTTTTCTATCACAGGCAGCACGGTCATCAGTCATCCATCGCGGAATCGTCCATCATCGGTCCGGGGCCGTGATGCCAGCCCATGCTGCGCGGGCCGGGGCCGCGGAATTTCTGCAAGGCACGGCGGTCCACGCCGAGCTGCTCGGCAACATCGCTCCAGCGGTTGTTGATCTTCTTGAGGTCGAGCACCGACTGGATGTCCTTGTCCGCCGCCTTGGCGAGTGCCGCTGCCCAAGAGATATCCCATGGCTCATAGCCCGCCTGCAAGAGGTTCATGGCCGTCGTCTCATCGACATTGCCGTCCTGGCTCAGGTCCTTGGCCGTCATCTCGCAGCGCACCGATGCCACCTTCTCACGCGTCACGCCAAGCGACCTGCCGATCGTGCGCCAGTCCTTGTCATCCGTCTTGAGAGCCAGCACATCCTCGAAGGATTTGCCGCTGATCTTGGCCAACATAGCCGCCTGACCGATGTCGCGGAAATCCTTATTGTCGTCCAGCGCGCTCTTGACCTGCTTCTCGTCCACGCCGAACGACGCAGCAATGTGCTTAGCTACCTCATCCGTCGTCATCCGCGGCGGCTGGCCATCTGGCCGCTCTCCCTGCGTCATGCAGTAGCGCGGCTGCACAGCCGCCTTGTCCTGTGACTGTGCCGAGAGCACGCCAAAGCCGCCCGCCGTCAGCACCAGGCCAGCCACGATGCCGGCCACGATTTTACGCTGTTTCCATATCATAATTCATCAACGCCTTTCTGTCAGCTGATTCTTTCCTTCTTGATACTTACACTATAGCGAAAGGCATTTAAGTTGACTTTAGCAAGGAATTAGAAATCGATTGAATTTGCAAAACGCGCGATTCTCGCAAGTTTATTTCAAAAAAACAAGGAAAAAACGCACAAGATGTCGTATAATAATAAATGCAGGTTATTATGGGAAAGAGGTGACTAGGATGACGGAACAGGAAATCGAGAAGCTCGTCCAGGACAAGCTCAACGAGGCGTACAAGGAAAACGAGCCGCCGAAGAAGTTCTTCCTCACGGAGAACGGCCGCGGCGTCGTTGACGGCGGTGACATGTACAACGCAGTCGTCGAGGATGTCCTTCGCATCGTGCAGAAAGCCATGACGGAAACGCTCAAGGCTGCGCTCAAGAAATAAGGCATAAAAAAAATCCGGCAGGAAATCATCCCGCCGGATTTTTTTCACGTCGCTAGATAGGAGAATATCATGAACATTGTAATTGCGATTGACTCATTCAAGGGTTGTATTTCCTCTGTCGACTCCGGCAGGCTCCTGAAGCAGGCCATCGAGGAGGTCTATCCAGGCGATGTCGTCTCCGTATTCCCGCTGGCCGACGGCGGTGAAGGGACGGTAGACGCTATGACACAGGGGCTGAACGGCCGCATTGTCAAGGCGCCTGTCACCGGGCCACTCGGCACGAAAGTCGAGAGCCGCTACGGGCTCCTGCCGGACACGAAGACTGCTGTCATCGAGATGGCGGATGCCTCGGGGCTTCCCCTTGTGCCGCCTGAAAAGCGCAACCCGCTCCACACGACGACGTACGGGCTCGGCGAGCTCATCCTCGCGGCTATCGACGCGGGCTGCCGCCATTTCATCATCGGCATCGGCGGCAGCGCCACGAATGACTGCGGGCTCGGCATGCTCACGGCACTCGGCTTCCGCTTCCTGAAGGCAGACGGCAGCCGTGCTGGGGTCGCAGGCGGAGACCTCGCCGATGTGGCGCAGATCGACGCGCGGCAGGCCGACTCCCACCTTCAGGATTGCACATTCGAGATTGCCTGCGACGTCACCAATCCGCTCTGCGGGCCGGAAGGCTGCTCCAATGTCTTCGGGCCGCAGAAAGGTGCCACCGAGGCAATCGTCGCGCGCATGGACGACGACATCCATCACTTTGCCCAGCTGGCCGAAAAAGCCTGCGGCATCAAGGGGCAGGAGATGGCCGGAGCCGGTGCCGCCGGCGGGCTTGGCTTTACCTTCCACACCTTCCTGCACGGTACACTGACCCCAGGCAGCGAGCTCATCCTCTCGGCCATCGGCATCAAGGAGGCACTCTCCAAGGCCGACCTGCTCGTCACAGGCGAGGGACGCATGGACAAGCAGACGGCTATGGGCAAGGGCCCGGCCGGTGTCGCCCAGCTGGCAAAATCCTGCCAACCCCATTGCCTCACCGTGGCCCTCTGTGGCTCTGCCGCCCGAGATGCCGAGCGCATCAACCAGCATGGGATTGATGCCTACTTTCCCATCCTGCACGCCCCCATGACACTGCAGGAAGCCATGGACCGCGCGACGACCGAACAGAATCTCCGCCAAACCGTCCAGCAGGTCATGCACCTCATCCACCAAACAGTCGCATCGCGCGCATGAAAACAGCGCCGCCAAGATGAAACTCACCTTGACGGCGCTGTTTTTTGTCCAATCACAGCCATGCACGGCACCTGTGCGCTCCATCCCAGGGGACAGACCGATGCAGTCAAACATCAAAATCCGTGACGATCTGGGATCCTGTGCGCTTCTTGGCCAGGTACATGTAGCGGTCGGCACGGGATACGAGTGACTCTATCGTATCCTCTTTGCGGACGGCTGTGATACCGATCGAGGCACGGCAGACCACCGTCTGGCCATCTTCGATCAGCTCGCAGTCGTTGGCAATCTTCAAGAAGCGTCTCGCCGCGCCCCGGATGTCGTCGAGCGACTTCAGATGAAGCAGGCCCACGAATTCATCGCCGCCCCAGCGGCAGAACTTATCGGCCTTTCTGCCGTACTTCCGCAGGGCAATGCCAAGCTTGCGCAGGATGTCGTCGCCGACGCTATGGCCGTATGTATTGTTGATGTCGTGAAAATTGTTGACATCGGTGAAGAGCACGGCAAACGGCTGCCCCGTCCGCCGATAGATCTCCATCGATTCATCGAGACAGACCTCCATGAATTTCCGCCCGGGCAGGCACGTGAGCGGATCCCGCGTCGCCGTCTCATAGATGGCCCGGATGAGTCCCTGATCATAATCCACATCCGTCAGCGGGACAAAGAACGAGATGAGCTTCTCGACCTTGCCATCTGCTCCCTTCAGAGGCGCCAACGTGTTGCGGATCAGGATATCCTTGCCGTTCTTGTGCCGCATGAACATCTCGAGCGACTTGGAGCGGCCCGTCGCACAGGCAATCATGGCCGGACAGTGAGCCCCCTCAATGCGATCGCTGTTGGTAAACGAACAGCCCAGCGGCATGTCGACACACCGCTTCCCTTGCATTTCTGCCGCAGAGAAGCCGAGGATATGCTCGGCGGCAGGATTCCAATAGAGGACCGTATGATCGGGGCGCAGGATATAGCAGCCGATCGGCACTACATCCATCAGCTCCCTCAGGATGCGGTTCTCCTCCGACAAATTGCCCAGATTTTCCCGAAAGGAATCCTTGACCGGCTCGAAGCGCTCCAGTTCCTCTCGGCAGCGGTCCTGCTCCTCAGGCGGAATGCGCAGCACCTGCATCGCCTTTACCAAGGACCAGCCCGTACTCTCCATGAGGTGTTTCAGGTCTGCTCTTGCCCTGTCGTGAAGTCCATCGCGGTAAATCTCCTCGCTCAATTTGCACATCATGCCTACCCCTGCCTTTCTGTTGCCCTGCACTCAATACTGTTCCAGGAAGGTGTGCTCCTCGCCTGCCTGCTTGTACTTCAGGACGGTGTCGAGATTGACATTCTCGAGCGCATGGAAGATATTGCCCGGCACTTGGCTGTTCGTCTCGGCAAGCCTTGCGATGAGCTTCTTGACCTCGAGGCGCTTGGAGTCCGTCGTGCCGTCCGTGTGGCAGGTCGAGCACGTCTCGGTGAACTTGCAGGCGCACTGGATGAAGTAGAGGCCATTGTCATCGCGCCAGCGCTTGATATCCGCCTCGTGGACGTAGTAGAGCGGGCGGATGAGCTCCATGCCGGGGCAGCTCGTGCTCTTGACCTTCGGCATCATCGTGCGGACGGCGCCGGAGTAGAGCATGCTCATGAGATTCGTCTCAATCACATCGTCGAAGTGATGGCCGAGCGCGATCTTATTGCAGCCGAGCTCGCGGGCCTTGCGGTAGAGGTAGCCGCGGCGCATCTTGGCACAGAGGTAGCACGGCGACTCCTCCACATGGAAGACCGACTCGAAGATGTCCGTCGAGAAGAACGTCAGCGGCACATGGAGGAGCTTCGCATTCTCCTCGATGATGCGGCGGTTCATCTCGTTGTAGCCGGGATCCATGCAGAGAAAGACAAGCTCGAACGGGAACTTGTTGTGGCGCTTGAGCTCCTGGAAGAGCTTCGCCATGAGCATCGAGTCCTTGCCGCCTGAGATGCAGATGGCGATCTTGTCGCCGGGGCGCACGAGGTCGAATTTGCAGACGGCTTCGACGAACTTCGTGGAAATCTTATGCTTGAACTTCTTGCGCAGCGAGCCCTCAATGCGCTTGAGGCGCTCTTCATCCTCGGCCGCCTCAGCCGTCTCGCGCTCCAGCTTCCGCTGCAGCCAGAGCGCATAGCCGCCCTGCAGCGAAACGGCGGTATATCCCTGCTGCCGGAGATTCTGCGCGAGGCCCAGGCTGATTTTTCCCCACATGCAGATGCAGACGATGAGCTTGTCCTCAGGCAGATCGTATCCGCCCTGCTGCAGTTCCAACGGGTTGAGGTTCTGAGCCCCCGGCAGAGAGCCGCGCTCAAAGGCCACTTCATCGCGGATGTCGACGAGCTCGACCTCATTCTCAGGCAGCGCGGCCAATTCTTCCACAGTGATTTCCTGTTTCGTCTTCCAAGCATCAATAAAAGCGGTCATATCCATACATTCTTCCTTTTCGTTTCGCGATTGCACAATCCTGTGCCGTATCTTTTATTGTACCACAATGGGCCACCAAATAGCCAGGCCAAGCCATGCCTTCCCCGGAGATGTGAAAGCCCTGAGCAGGGCTCAACCTGCATAGTGGCGGATGATGCGCGTGACAGCAGTGAGATACGCGCGGCCGAAGAGGTGCAGGTGGTTGAGCAGATGGTACAGATTGTACAGATCGCGCCGCTCCGAGTAGCCCGGTGCCAACGGTGCCGCCTCTTGATACGCATCGTAGAACGCTGGCTCAAATCCGCCGAAGAGCTGCGTCATCGCGATGTCGAATTCGCGGTTGCCGACCGCAGCGGCCGGATCGATCAGTACAGCCTCACCGTCCGAGCCGAGCATGACGTTGCCGCACCAGAGATCGCCGTGCAGAAGGGACGGATACGCTGGCTCCTCCAGATACGCCTCGAGATGATCCAGCAGATAGCGCGCCCGGCGGCGGTCTTCCGGCGTGAAGCACTGCTGCGTGAGCTCCAGGCGCGGCAGGAGGCGCTGCGACCGGAAGAACTCCACCCAGCTGTCATGGACTCGGTTCTTCTGCCGGATTGAGCCGCTGTAATTATTCTCGTAAAAGCCGAAACGCCTGCCCTTCGTCCAGGCAGATGTGTCCGCCCGATGCATCGCGGCGAGCATGTGGCCGAGATTCTGCCAATAGTCGCGCCGCGGCCTGGACGGACGCACGTACGTCATGAGCAGGAAGGACTTGCCATCTTCATTCCGGCCAAATGCCAGTACCTCCGGCGTCCTGGCCCCCGCCTCGCGCATCGCCTTCAGGCCATCCGCCTCCACCGCAAAGAAATCATCCGCCACATCCTCGTGGCACTTCATAAAGAGATCACGCCCATCCTGTAGCACCAGATGATACGCCTCATTGATATCGCCGCCCGAGACAGGTGACTGCGCTGCAATCCTCGCCTCCGCGCCAAATAGCCGCTTCAGACACGTTTCCAGATCTTCCTGCATAACGATCCATCCTTTCCCGCATGCTTCATCCAAACAAATATATCCTTCGCGACAAGCCCGCGTGATTCCTGCATACAAAAAAGCCCCACCAGCTGATGCCGGTGGGACTTGTATGTTCGTGTATAGCGAGTGATTAACGCTTCGAAAACTGAGATTGAGCGGTTCAGTATGGAGATCAGGATAATATGCAAAATCATCCGTACACAATTCAGCCAACTGATCAAATTTTCTTGCAGCAATTCATTCATAGAATTTAACAGCGGTATTTCGATTCTGTTCAATAGGCATAAGTATCCTCCATTTATCATGATTGATTGGTATCCATCAATATACAATGCTCTCGCCATCGGCTGGCATATCGTAATTCACGACGCCACGAGAGGCCAGTCGGCCGCGCATCACATGGCGAGTGATGGATGCATGGGGAACGTTATCCATATGCGTGATATAGAGTCTGGCATCAGGAGCTGCAAGCGACACATTCCAGACATCTTCATCCCCCATGATCAGACGGCCATTCTCGAGAGTCTCCGCTGCACAGGCATTGAGGGCGATTACTCCTGGTCGGAATTTCTCAATGGTTGCAGCGACTTCCTCATACCAGATGGTATCGCCAGCAAGATAGAATGTCTTTTCGTCTTTTGCTTCAAAGAGGACGCCCATGGCATTCCCGCAGGGGAGGTAGGTGCCGTGGAGAGCGGGAACCTGACGGATGCTGGCATCTCCTATTTTCATCCCTTCTTTCGGAAGGATGGTGATCTCCTGAAATCCAGATTTCTTCAGGACAACTGCATCTTCTTCGTTCTGGCAGAGAATGGGTACAGCCTTATCGAGTGGGGCGCCTACAGTACCGTCGGCGAAAGAAATGTCAATGTGGTCCGGATGGAGGTGCGTGACGATGACGCAGTCGACATCTTTCAGGATTTCTTCTGTAGACATGGGAAGGTCATAAAACGGCATCGGCAGATGCTCCTTCACCTGGTCAGGGATATGGTAGGGATGCCCGGGCACGTCGGCGAAAGTGAACATGTGGCTCGGGGAAAGCCAGGGATCGATGAGAAACGTCTTACCGGCATATACCAGACGGTTAGTCGCATTGCGGATCTGTGTGATTTTCATAGTATGCAAAACCTCCTCGTTCTTTATATGCCTCATTATAGCGGAGTCATGACACAGGGAAAAGAAGATAAAGGGTGGATTGAAGCAACGATATGGTTGCGCTATAATGAGCACAGGAGGTGCTCTATGAATCAGAAACAGCTTCAGTATTTCGTAACCGTCTATCAGACACAGAACATAAAGACAGCCGCAGACAGGCTATTTGTCTCAAGGCAAGGCGTGAGCAAGGTAATCCGTCTGCTTGAGGAAGAGCTGGGGCAGCCGCTTTTTGTACGCAGCATAAAAGGAGTCATGCCAACAGACTACGCAACAATCCTGCTGCCTCATGCAAAACGTCTCCTAGAGGAATACGACGCCATACGCGGCCTCCACACGCTCGCGGCGCAGTCAAAAAGTGTGGTCACCATTCATGCACTCGACCATGTGCTCGCCTATCTCGGTGCGCCCCTGATCAACGACTTCCATGAGGCGTATCCTTCCATCATTCTCAGCATCGTAGATACGACAGATGCCATGGCTCTAGCCGCATTGACGGCGCAGCAATGCAACTTTGCCATCGTAACGGGGCCGCTGGACGAGACGCGTTTTGAAGGAATCCCCCTCTTTTTCAGCAATTACAGTGTACGGATGCACAAATCACATCCTATGGCGAAAAAACCATTTCTGACCTATGACGACCTAGACGGTCAGACTATCATCAGCAAAGGCCGTGCCTATGACTGCTTCCGCCACAATATCGACCAGCACATCCTCGTGCCCGGCCGACAGATCCACATCCTTGCGGAAACGGCTGATGAAAACATCATCCGCGCGCTTCTCCTTGAAAACAAGGCCATCAACATCGGCTACGACTATGCGGATGCCCTATACCCACATCCAGATATCGTGAGCCGAAGACTGAAAGCAGAAAATGGCGGGCAGATGATCTATCTCGTAGCAAACCTGCAGGTCCGCACGACAAAGGCAAGCCGCCTTTTCCGTGACTTTCTTTTAGAGTGGATACATAAAAAAAATCCCACCAGCTGATGCTGATGGGATCTTGTGTGCTCGTATAAAGCGAGTGATCAACGCTTCGAGAACTAGATGTCGCTGAAAAGCCCTTATTTTGATGCGCAGCATCTCGATCAGGCTGTCCTGTGTCTTGCGATTGCCGAGGTACAGCATGACTACATTCAAGAGATTGTACTGCCACTGCTCCGCGCGATACTACAATACCTTTACAAGCTCGTCATTACTCCTACGCTGCGCGTGCTGAGGGGCAGCCTTTGCTCCTGCCGCGACGTAGCCAATAGGCAACAACAGCAAAGGCACTTCATTCAGTTCCAGCTGGAAGGCATCCGCCGTCTTCGTCACCGGGAAAAAGTTCACCCAGCAGGACCCGATACCAAGTTCCCAGGCTTCCAGCATCATGTGGGTGGCAACGATGCTGGCATCCTGCTCTCCGGCCCGGATGCTGTGTTCAAAAGGGTTGACCCATTCTTCGTCCTTGCGCACCGTCACCATCAGCACCACCGGCGCATTGAAGGCGCAACGCGTGAGGCCCCGGATTTTCTCCAGTGCTTCTGGGCTCTGGAGGACATATACTCGATACGGTTGGTAGTTGTGGCCGGTAGGAGCTATGCGTCCCGCCTCCAGGATAGCGTCCAGTTTTTCCTTTTCGATTGGCTTGTCACTGAATTTCCGAACCGAATATCTTTCCTTGGCCAACTCCATGAATGTCATGTATTCTCATCCTTTCTTCTCATCGGCTTTGTCAGTCTCTTTACAGATTGTTTTATCGCACTAGGCACAGTACGATATCTGACGTTAATGCTGCTTCTTCAGCGCTTTCTCGTAATGGTCTTTCTCCTCGAGAGGGATACGCAATGCCTGCATTGCTTTCTCCAAAGACCAGCCCGTACTCTCGATGAGGTTCTGCAAGTCCTCTTTCGCTTTATTGCGAGTGCCAACATTTACTCCATCATTGAATCCACTGTTATAGACGCCTTCGCTTAAGTTGCACATCTTACTCAACTCCTTCGTTTCATCCTCTGTCAGACGGATGCCGTATTCTTCTTCCAACTGCTGCTTCTTGACCAGTGCTGGTGCCTTTTCCTTGAAGATAATGCGCAGCATCTCAATCGCGTTCAAACCTCCACCGTTATGCTACCGAAGCATAGCGCGTGTAAACATACTCGTAAATCTGCTGACGGTAATGTGAGATGCTCACTTCGTCGTAGCTCTCTGGAAGCTCTTTCCATAATGTATCACGGATCAGATTGTCCACTGCGGCCTTTGTTTCCTGTTTGTCGGTCCAGTGATCCAACTCGGCTATCTTGGATTTGATGTTCTGCAACAGGTCAACGGCGACCTTCTTGAGCTGCCGGATGTCGTTCTTGCTCAGGTTGTCCTTGAAGAGCAGGTCGTAGAGCGACAGCTCCTCATCACTGGAAAAGCCCTCTCGGACATAACGCTTGGCTTCCTGATTCATGCTGTTGGCTAGATCCATCAAATCCATGAACGTCTTCTCAATGGTCGCTCTGTCCTGCTCACTGTTATAGGCATCTATAATTTTTTGATACTGTTCATAATAATCAATGCGCTTTGGATTGTTGAGCATCATGCTGGCCAACTTTTTCTGGATCAAATCATCCATATCCTTCAACATGAGATGCCTGTTCTTTACTCGTGCAAACTCCTTCTGAAGAAGGCCGAAATCGATTGTGCTGATATCCCACCGTTTCGGCTCCTCCCGAACCATTGACGAATCAGCTATCTTGACGTAAGAGCTGACAATGCCATTTACCTGAACCATGAGGTCTGTCGTATCGGCATGGCTGCGCTTTTTCTGCAACTGCCCATGGATGGCCGCTATGGCTTCGTACTCTTTCCGCTCAGCTTCGGTAAGGTCATCGCGATCCGCATACTTCACCAAACGTTCCAGCTCAGAAGCACATGTCGTGAACGTCTTTCGATCTGCCAGCGACCCACTGACTGCATCAGCTGCATCTTGTAGACATTCTATCTTCTGAAAGTCACGCGCATCGATCAGCGTCTGGAGGACAAATCCCTTTTCCGCCAGAAAAGCCTTTGCCCTGTCAATCGTTTCGAGAATCTTGGCAATCAGTTTCTCCTTGTCGATTGTCGGGTCGGTTCCACCGGTCTCGCCAACATTGGCTGTATACTCTGCGAGGGCTTTACGCAATGCCTTGACGATGCCGATGTAATCAATAATCAGGCCGTTGCTCTTGCCCTCGGCCACACGATTTGCCCTCGCGATGGTCTGCATGAGCGTATGCGCCTTGAGTGGTTTATCCAGATACAGGCAGGACAGGCATTTCACATCAAAGCCGGTCAGCCACATGGCGCAGACGAACACCACGCGTAGCGGATTCTCCGGATCCTTGAATTCCTTATCCAGCTCGCGTTTCTCCATCTTTCTGCGATGATACGCGATATCGAGGTTCCACTTCTTGAACGTCTGAACCTCGTTCTGTTCCTGACTGATGACGACCGCCATCTCTGTCTTCTTCATCCACTCCAGCTTGCGCAATGATTCCTTGGCTTCCTGCTGTGATTGGTGCTTGATCTCTTTCTCCAGATCTTCGATGGCTGCCTTCCAGTATTCCTGGACATAGTTGTACATCCGGACACAAGTCACCTTGTTGAGGCAGACGAACATAGCCTTTCCGCTGGTCCAGAGATCTGAGTAGTGCTGCACGAAATCCTTGGCGATGGACCGGAGCCTTGGCTCCGCCGTGAGCAGATGTACTTCCTTGGCGAATTCATGCTCCACCTTGTCCTGCTGAGCCGGGTCAAGGTCGGCCTGTTCGATGGCATTGAGAATCTGTTCCGTGATTTCCGGATTATGCAGGTCCGCGATCTTCTCGCCACGGTTCTCATAGTAGAGCGGAACGGTCGCACCATCTTCCACGGCGCGGCGGAAGTCATAGACAGACACATAGCCGCCAAAGGTGCGCGCTGTGATATTGTCGCTGGTAAGCAGCGGCGTCCCCGTGAAGCCGATGCGCGAAGCAGTCGGCAACAGCGTCATCATATTGTTGGCAAAGATGCCATACTGGCTTCTATGGGCCTCATCCGACATGATCAGGATGTCATGATCTGGCAGGATTGGTGTGACATCCGACCGATTGAACTTCTGGATCAATGTGAAGATAAAGCTCGGATTGCCCTTGAGCTTCTGGATCAGGTCTTCCCCGTTCGCCGCCATGAACTGTGATGCCTTGGCCTTGCCCAGAAGGCCGCAGTTCTCAAAGGTATCGCTGATCTGCCTATTCAGCTCATCCCTGTCCGTCAGGACCACGATGGTCGGTGAACCTTCAAACTTGCGCCGGATTTTCTGCGCCAGAAAGACCATGGAATAGCTCTTTCCGGATCCCTGCGTGTGCCAGAAGACCCCCAGCTTTCCGTTATTGAGCTTGCGGTCTGCATACGCCCTGACTGCTTCATTGACACCGAGATACTGATGATTGCGAGCCAGTATTTTCGCCACATGGCCGCCGGAATGGTCGAACAGGATGAAGTTCTCAAGCAGATCGAGGAAGTTCTCCTTCCGGCAAATGCCCCTGAGTATGGTCTCGAGTGCCACACTTCCCTGATCCGACTCTGCCAGTCTCTTCCACTCATGGAAGAACGCATACTTGCTGCCGAGCGTGCCGACCTTCGCCTCCACACCATTCGACAGAATCAAGAACGCATTGTAATAGAAGAGATGCGGGATCGTATCGAGATAGTCCGTGTAGTTGTCGTCATACGCAAACTGGACATCCACGTTGGTCTTCTTGAGCTCAACGAACATCAATGGGATACCATTGACAAAGCCGACGATATCCGTGCGGCGCCGATAGAGATCGCCGCATATCTTCATCTCCTTGACCGCGAGAAAAGCATTCTTCTCCGGATGCTGGAAATCGATGACCATCGCTCGTCTCGTATCCGTATGGCCATCCGGTCTCTTCACCGTCACCGGAATCCCATCCCGGATCAGATAATACTTCTCCTCATTGATCTGCATCAGAGTAGAGGTGGAAAACCTGCTCTCCATGCATTTGACCGCTTCTGAAACCTGATGCTTATCCATCCACGGGTTGAGCTCCTGAAGAGCCTTGCAGAAATAGCGCTTCAGCAAAATCTCATGATAGGACTTCCGGCCAAGCGTTCCATCTTCGCCGAGCTTTTCTGTGTTATAGGCATATATGACATCCCATCTCAGTTCGTCATGCAGAAGGTTTCCCGCACTGTTCTGCACAAGGATGTTTTCCGAATAATTATAGCTCATACAGGAGCCCCCTTATATCTCAATCTCTCCGCTCATAAGCTTGGGAAGCAAACGATTACGAGCTTCTGAAATTAAATCAATTTGGCAGTCGAGGTTATCTATCTTTTTGTCAATTATTTTTGCAATATTGTCATATGCTAACATGGTTTTAGTATCGGGAATAATAAATTTTTGATTCATTAATTCGTTCTTCGTTATTGACGAAAATATTGATCCATTACCAATCAAATCATCTTTAAAGTAATGTTCTTTCAGCATATAAAATAAATAATTTTGGTAGCCTTGCTTTTGATTAAAAGCTGCTAAGCCACGTCCAATCACAATTTTATTCTTAGTGACATTCAATCGTCCAACTGGTGCACGTACACTAAAAAGAATACTATCTGCATTGGCAATTCTAGTATACGATGTTGTATACACTTTATTTTTCACATATCTATTCCCATAAGAACCTACACCTTGATGAAACGGTAAGCCATTTCTATTTAGATTAAAGGTGTCCGATGTGGGGCTCTGTCCCATTATGATATCTGCAACATCAGCAAGCTTTCTAATATTCCATCCTTCTGGAATACTATCAACAATCTTCACATTCTCATATCCCGGAAAATGATGATCAATAAACCATTCCTTATAAAGCCGCTGTGCTGCTTCTTCAAGAAGTTTGATTTGTAAGCGATTGCTCTTTATAAGTCTATCATAGGGTAGAATCTTATCGATAATTTCAAGCTGATGATGTACATTAGGTGCTTCAATAATAAGGTCTTGAATCGCTGATATTGGCACCGCCTTTTGCGCTGTTCCCTTTGCGATTGCTTCTATTTTCTTTTTACCAGTATATGACTGGAGCCAATAATATAAGTATTCAGCTGACAATTCATCATCAAAATCTTTTAACCATGTCAGATTACCATCAGCAAAGTAAAATCTATCATTTCTTTTATATAAATACGGGATTCCTAACGTTCCGCGTGTAGTTATTAAAAGGTCTCCTTCTTTGGGAATGCCATAGCGTTTTTTTATTTGTTCATACGCGTCTTCACTTATATAATCAGTTTCATCGACTTGCTCCCCGTTAAACATCTGGATTATTTCCTTAGAACAGTAGAATGGAACACCATGGGAACTTCGATCAGAAATATGAAATCTTTTACTTGAAGTGACAGTGCAATGATCACCAATAGTCAATCGTTTCCACTTCATAGTCCCATCTCCTCCATATTCTTCGAGATGGTGTTCATCAGCTCATTGCTTTCTTTCTGAAGCTCCAACAGTTCTTGATGAATTTCCTTCATGCGTTCCGTAAAATCCACCCCATCGTCTTCTTCTGGCGCGACGCCGACATAGGCGCCCGGCGTGAGGGAAGCACCCTTTTCCTCCAAGATGGTCTTGCGGTCAGCGACCTTGCATAGACCGGGGATATCGGCATAGATGCCCTCGCCAAACTTTTCCGTGAGCCATATTGCTTCCTTCGCGATGGTCAGCTTTTCATCCAATGCAGCAATTTCCTCATCGAATTTTGCCTGGACAACTTTCTTTTCTTTCCTCTTTGCCGCCTCGACTGCTTCCTTTGCCTCTTTCTGCTTATCCTGTATCTTTTTCTCCAGAGCATCCTTGATGGAAGCAAAGTCGTCGTCGGATTCCAGTGCGGTGTAATAGTCGGAAATCAGTTCTCTATACTCGTCGGTCTCCCCACGATAGAGCCAAACGATGGCGTTCAAGTTCTTGAGCTGCCAGTCTGACCACTCATTCAAGGTGCGGTCAACGACGGTGTAATAATTCCTCGCATCGATAAAGAGCACCTTGTCCTGCAGCTCTTCCGACTTTCTCTTGTCAAAGAACCACAGCGTGCAGGGCAGGCTCTTGGTGTAGAAAAAGTTATTCGCAACGGAGATCATGACATCAACATGGCCTGTCTTGATCAACGCTTCACGGATGTCCTTGTCTTTTCGCGAGGAATCCGTTGCCGAAGAAGGCATGACGAAGCCAGCTCTGCCGTGATCATTCAGATAACTGTAGAAGTAGGAGATCCATAGATAATTGGCATTGCTGACCTCTTTGTTCTTGTTGATTGCCGGCATGCCGAACGGCAGACGATCCGCTGCCTCGGCAGACTCTGCCTTGACCTTGTCGACATTGAACGGAGGATTGGCCATCACGTAATCGCACTTCCCATTGAGGTTATGCGCGTCATGGTAGAACGTATTGGCTTCATCACCGGACTTGATTCTTCCCGTAAGGCCATGCACAGCCATATTCATCAGGCAGAGCTGGGCATTGTAGGCGACTTTCTCCTGTCCATAGAATGTCATCGTGTTGTTGGCGCGCATGCCGGCATGGTTCACAAAGTCACCGGTCTGCACGAACATACCACCCGAACCACACGCAGGATCCAACAGGATTCCCGACTTCGGCTCCAGCACATTGACGATCATCTTGACCAGCGATTTCGGCGTAAAGAACACGCCATCATCCGAGGCGACATTCTTAGCAAATTTATTCAGGAAATACTCATAGATCCTGCCGATAACATCTCCACCGATATCATCCAGTGCTTTGTTGTTGAATATCCTCAGCAATTCAGCCAGGAGTTCATCCGTAAAATCGGTATAATTTTTCGGCAGGATTCCCTGCAGCTGTTCTTCCTGTTCTTCGATGAGTTCCATGGCATTGTTGACGACTTCGCCCAGGCTCCCCATCGGTTCTCCTCTGTAATTTTCAAGACCAGAAGAAGCGATGTCTTCCGGCAGATTGACCAGGTATTCATACTGCGCTTCTTTGGGAAGATACAGGGCACTCTTTTCCTTGAAATCGCTTGCCTCCACCGGCAGCACACGGCCGCCGCGCATCGGACGGTCTTTCAGGATTTCTTTCTCTGCCGCCTTGTACCTGCCGTAAGCATACCGCAGGAAAATCAAGCCCAGCACAGGCATGCAATACTGGTTTGAAGTCAGCTTTGAGCCCTGTCGTAGGAGATCCGCCGATTCCCATAGTTCGGCTTCCAGTTTTCTTATATTTACAGCATCTGCCATCTCTATTCTCCTCAGTCATTTAGTCATATTTAGAATTCGCTATAGGCGCCCAATATCCTGCCTTTTTCGACATGCACACGCGATGTCGGTGCATTCGAATCTATGATGAACAAAAAATCCCGCCAGCCGTAGCTGACGGGATCTGTACGTTCGTATAAAGCGAGCGATTAACGCTTCGAGAACTGGGAAGCCTTGCGGGCTTTCTTGAGGCCGTACTTGCGGCGCTCTTTCTCGCGCGGATCACGCGTAACGAAGCCAGCCTTCTTGAGGGCCGGACGGAGCTCTGCGTTCATTTCCATGAGCGCGCGGGTGATGCCGTGGCGGATTGCGCCAGCCTGGCCCGTGACGCCGCCACCAGCAACGTTTGCGATGACGTCGTACTTATCAACCGTCTCCGTGAGGTTCAGCGGCTGACGAACGATGAGTTCGAGAGTCTTGAGACCAAAATACTCTTCCATGTCGCGACCATTGATCGTGACTTTGCCCTCGCCTGGAACCAGACGAACACGGGCAACGGACGATTTTCTGCGGCCAGTGCCGTAGTAGATGACTTCTGCCATGTGTTATGTTCCTCCCTTTCCAGATTAGCGGATGTTCAGCTCAAGCTTCTCCGGCTTCTGAGCTGCATGCGGATGCTCCGGGCCAGCGTAAACGCTGAGCTTGCGGTACATCTGAGCGCCGAGGCGGTTCTTCGGCAGCATGCCCTTGATTGCATGCTCGAGAACGCGCTCCGGGAAGCGCTCCAGCATGTGGCCAGCCGTCGTGAACGTCGTGCCACCCTGGTAACCGGAATGACGGAAATACGTCTTATCCGTGAGTTTCTTACCCGTGAACTTTACTTTCTCTGCATTGATGACGATGACGTAATCACCCGTATCAACGTGCGGAGTAAAGGTCGGTTTATTTTTACCGCGAAGAACTTTTGCGACTTCAGCTGCGAGGCGGCCGACAGTCTGGCCTTCAGCGTCTACAACGTACCATTTGCGCTCGATATTGGATGCATTTGCCATAAACGTTGTCTTCATGCGATTTCCCCCCTAGAGTTTTTTCAATGTCAATTATTCATGTAGTATGATGTATCGAAACAGGCTTCCGGGGCTAATGGAAACGCTCGTCCATGACATCACATAGAATTATTCTAATGAAAAGTCCCGAGAAAGTCAAGGGATTTTTCAGCGGAAAACAAAATTAATCCACAGTCCCCTGTGCATACTTCAGATGTCCTGTGCCATTGAGCAGTTCGACCGTCGTGCCGTGCTCAGTGTACGTCACGATGTTGACGGCCGTGTTGAACTGGCGGATGGTCCAGACGTACTTGAGGTCCATGTGCAGGGCGGCCGTCAGGATAGTGCGCAGGATGGCGCCGTGCGCGAATACGGCAACGGTCTGATTGGGGTGGCAGGCCACGATCTTCTCGACGGCATCGAGCGCACGCTCGCGCAGCTTCGGGAAGCTCTCGCCGTGCGGGATCTCGAGGACGTCGGGATGCTGGAAGAAATTATTGAGGGCATCGGGCCACTTGGCGACGATTTCGTCGTACGTCAGGCCCTCCCAGTCGCCGAAGTTGAGCTCGCGCAGCTCGGGGCGCGGCTCAACCGTCAGGCCGAAGCGGTCGGCGACGCAGCGGGCCGTCGTCATGGCGCGCACGAGGTCGCTCGAGTAGACGGCCTCCACCTTGTCCACGGGGAAGTGTGCCGCAAGCTTCTCAGCCTGCTCGATGCCGAGCGGCGAGAGTGCGATGTCCGTCTGGCCCTGGTAGCGGCCGAGCACATTCCACTCGGTCTGGCCATGGCGCACAAAAATGATCTTTGTCATAGGAACTCTCCAATCCATCCAGAATCTATCCCAAAATAAGGTCATGGGTCCATGCGGTCAAAATCCCGCCAGGCGGCGAGCAGTGCCTCGTTCTCTGCGCGCGTGCGCACGGCGAGGCGCAGGAAGCCCGGCGCTAGACCGGGGTAGTGCTGGCAGTCGCGCACGAGGATATGGCGCGCGCGCAGATACTTTACGAGCCGTTCTGCCCGCTCCGCGGGAGCAAGCTTCACGAGGATGAAGTTGACGCTCGGCGGGAAGACGGTGACACCGTGCATAGCGGCCAGTGCCTGAGCCAGACGCTCCTTCTCCCCTGCGATGAACGCGCGCGACTCTACCTGATAGGCCGTGTCGGCAAGCGCCGCCACGCCCGTGGCCTGCGCGAGCACGTTGACATTCCAGACGTCCTTGGCTGCCTCCATCCGCGCGAGCAGTGCGGGGCTGCCGATGGCGAAACCGAGGCGCAGGCCGGGGATTGCGAAGAACTTCGTTAAGGAGCGCACGAGAAAGAGATTTTCTAGACGCTCTTGGCGCACGGTAAAGCGCGCCTCATCCTCACGGAAGTCGAGGAAGGACTCGTCGACGACGAGCTGTGTGCCGAGCGGCAGGAGCTCCCGCGCGAGGTCTGCAATGGCCTCGCGCTCCACGAGCGTGCCCGTCGGGTTGTTGGGGTTGCCGAGCACGATGCAGTCGGCCTCGACGCGCCGCGCTTCCTCTGCCAGAAAGATGAGGTCCGGTTCGAAGTCCTCCCTCTCCTCGAGCGGGCTGTACGACACGGCAGCGCCCGCGGCATGCGCGGCCCGCTCGTACTCGCTGAAGGCGGGCACGGGCAGCAGGACGCGCTTCGGCCGCGTGACGAAAGCGTAGAGGTAAAAGAGTTCCGCCGCGCCGTTGCCGAGGATAAAGTCGCCGGGAGCCCTGCCATAATAGGCAGAGAGGGCCGCCCGCAGCTCGCGCATCGCGGGGTCGGGATAATGGATAACCCCGTCGAGATGCGCCGCGAGGGCCTCTTTCACGCGCGGCGAAAGGCCGAGCGGATTGATGTTAGCCGAAAAGTCGAGCCATGGCTCTCCATCTGCCGTCGGCTCATAGACATTGCCGCCGTGGACAAAGCGAAGTTCTTCCTGCATCATGCATCATCCTTTCTCATGTATTCTACGCCGCCGCTGCACATCAAAGAGATGCCGAGGCAGGTGAGATTGGGAAACTGCCGCGCAAGATGTGCCGAGCGGCACTCGATCTGCCCGCGCGCCATCTGCGACGGCCAGATGACGCCGATGACCGTGCCGCTGTGCGCGGCCACGAGCCCCAGAGCACCAATGTCCCTCGCCTGCTGCAACAGGGCTTCGAGGCAATGTTTTGGCAGTCGTGCCTGATTCCAGAGCGCACTCTGCGTCGCGGCCTCTGCCATGCGCCTCTCGCCCTCTGCCACAGCTTCGAGCAAGTCCGTCCAGGGACGGCTGCCGCGCTCTCCCGCTATTGCAGCACAGGCATGGCAGTCGGCCGTGTCGACAGTGCCGCCCGTATCGAAGATGGTCAGGTACGGATGCGAGAGACGACGGTAAACGCGCTGCACGCGCCCCGTCACCTGATTGAGGCAGACGATGCCCGGGAGGAAGACGGCGTCCGTCGGCTCAACCTGCACGGCAAGGTGCAGGATTGCCTCGGGCGCGAGCGGCTGCCCAAGAGCCTGCGAAGCGGCCGCGAGGACGGCGGCGATGTCGGCGCTCGACGAGGCCATGCCCTTGCCCCGCGGCAGCTCCGACGTGAGCTGCATGCCAAAGGGAAACTTCTCGATGCCCGCCTCGCGCAGGTAGAGCTGCAATGCGCACCGCGCCTTCTCACCGAGGCCGATGAGCCCCTGCAGGGAAGCTGCGGCCCGGACCGTCGTATAGCGCGCGATCGGGCAGGTCACGAGGAAAGGCTCGCCGCGATGCCAGCCCTGCAGCAGCTCACCGCAGGAACCCGGCACTCGCACTGTGACATCCAACACTTCTATCACATCCATCGAATCCATCACATCCAGAGGAAGCAGCCCGCGCGGTCAAATGGCAACACGGCGAAGAGGAACAGGACGAAGAGCACGAGCACCTCTGTCATGAGCTCGATGGCGCCGTAGACATCGCCCGTCAGGCCGCCGAGCTTCTTTTCCGCATAGCGGCCAAACAGGAAGGCAAAGAGCAGCCCGATAAGCAGGGCGGCGATGGCGGCAATACCCCACGGCGCGACAAAGACAAGCGAAGTCACGAGGCCGATGATGACTGCCCTGCGGTCGGCCATGGCCGCGAAAGCCTGCCCCATGCCGCTCGGACGCGCATAGGGAAAGTGTGCCACAGCAAAGAGCATGGCCATGCGCCCGATGACGGGCATAGTAAAGACCGCGATGAGGAGCACCGGCGCCGGCAAGTCGAGCAGTAGCGACCAATTGAGTAGCAGGAGCCCGGCAAACGCGGCGACACCGAATGACCCCGTGCGGCTGTCCTTCATGATCTCGAGCATGCGCTCGCGGCTGCGGCCCGAGAAGAGGCCGTCCACCGTGTCCATGAAGCCATCGGCGTGCAGGCCGCCTGTCAGGAGGAGCGGCAGCACGACGAGGACGGCCTTGCCCGTGTAGGACGGCAGTCCGAACAACGCCAGGCAGGCGAGTGCAGCCAGCAGGTAGAGCGCGCCGAGCACGACGCCGACGAGCGGGAAGAAGCGCGTGCTGCGGCCGAAATCCTCCGCCGTCAGGTTCTCCTGCCGGACGAGATGGATGCGCGTGAGGAACTGAAGTGCAGTCAGAAAGCTTCGCAATGTGATTCTGCTACTAAAAACATAGAATAACATAGAAATTATCTATGCCTAGAAAAATTCCTTTTTCATCGTGTATGCTTTTGTCCAGACAAGCCTGAGACTACTCACAAGTTCTTGTACACTCCAAAGGCGTTGGCCGTGTTCCTTGCCTCACAAGGCAACGGCCTGTTCCCGACTAGCCATCGGTACATTTATCAAAACGTGAAAACTTAGATCAGGCGATGCGATAGTTTTTCGCATCGCGCAGATTCAGTGCTGCGTTCAAGTCTCGGTCTTCTGTGTAACCGCATGCGGGACAAACATAGATGCGGTCTTTGAGTTTCAAGCCTTTATGCACATGCCCACAGGCGTGGCAGGCCTTGGAACTCGGATAAAAGCGATCCGCGATGCGGAACTCGATCCCGATGATTCCTGCCTTGCGCCGCAGCCTCTCGCGGAAGGAGTAGAAACGCTGCTCTGACACTGCCTTCGAGAGATGGCGGTTCTTCATCATGCCGGTCACGTTGAGGTCTTCCACCGTGATGAAGCGTGGTTTTTGCTCCACCAGTGCGTGGATGACCCGATTCTCGTGATTGCGGCGGAGATTCGCCAGCCGCTGATGCAATCTCTGTACCGATAATCTCTTTTTCTCTATGTTTGCAGAGGCAGTAGCAGTACTACCACCTTTCTTTTTTCGCATCTCGTACTTGCGGCTGAGACGCCTCTGCTCTCTTCTCAGCCGCTTCTCAAGCCGTCTGGCCCGAGAAGACGTATTGATATTCTCAAAAATCCTGCCGTCGCTGACGATGGCAAGCGATTTGACACCGAGGTCCACACCGATGCCATCCGACTGCGGATGGTACGATGCTTCTAAATCATTGTTATAACGGCTCGTCTCCTCAATCTCGGCTGTGACCGAGACGTAGTAGCGGCCCGCTTTATAAGAGACATGCCCATTCTTGATGGTCACGCCCTGCGGCAGATAGCCAAATTCCTTCAGGCGCACCTTGCCGATAGTCGGGATCTGGATCTTATGCCGCCAGATGGTCCAGTCCCCCTTGTTGTTCTTCGGGAAGTAGAGCTTCACATTCTGCTGGTTCTTCCGCTTGAAGCGCGGGAAGTGCGCCTGCCCTTTGAAGAAGCGCCGGAACGCCTGCTCTGCATTGACGAGGACCTTCTTGCGCGCCTTAGATCCGCATTGGTCAATCCAAGGGAATCTCTTCTTCAGCCTATGATTGACGTACTTGTCGAAGTCATTGGCCGTGACGAAATGAGGCCGCTTCTCCTCGAGAACACCGCGCTGATACAGGCGGTACAGCCAGATGTTGCGGGCAATGTACTGATTTGCGAGGAAACGGCAGATGCCGAGAGAACGACGTACCTTATCCTTTTGGCTTTCGGTGAGCCGAAGTTCGGTCTTGAAGGATTTGAGCAACGGTTTCATCCCCCTTCAGTTTCCCTTCGTATTTCCCCAATCCATGGACACGGCTAGAAAACATACGGATGATGCTGATAAGGTCCTGTATCATCTCGCGTTCCGGACTGAGGTCCTCGTTGTTGACGACAATGATCTTTGCCCCGTGCTCGGCCAGATGGCGCTCGAACCAGTCGAAGCCGAAACGGACGAACCGGTCCTTGTGTGCGATATAGACTTCAGCAACCTTTCCTTCCTCTGCCATCTTGATGAGTTCATTCCAGTTTTTTCGCT
>UMHE01028642.1_pt1 | contig 39407 bp, 20 predicted proteins | sample 1965451 | NCBI WGS metagenome assembly UMHE01 (sample SAMEA4836090, study PRJEB28245) | human gut metagenome | biome: gut microbiome; material: fecal sample | place: Denmark | collected 2008 | reverse complement strand
GAAGTTGGACTAACATCTTTATGGTTTAGCGGACAGTAATAATAATAAAAAACAAAATGGCAAACGAAGAAGACTCAAAACAATACAGAATGTTACATTCGACAGTCACCATACACAGGTAAGCCAAACGTAAACGTTACATATTGCCATTCACGTTTTCGCAAAAAAATTGTTCTTTTCTCCAAGAAAAGGTCGAAAGCAGTCTTATTCGGCTGTAAAACAGGACTACAAGCACGACAACTTATGCGAGGTCACGGGCTTTTCGGCAGGACGCCGTCAAGACGGTATCATCACACGTCCGAGCCCTTGCCTTCGAGATCCTCCGGTGTGACAGCCGTCAATATTCATCCCAACTCTTGATTTCGATATCGTCTACCGGAATGGAGGTAAAGGCGTTGATGTAGGCCGAGGCTAAGCGAGCGTTGGTTATCAAAGGAACATTGAGGTCCACGGCGGCACGACGTATCTTGTAGCCGTTGCTAAGTTCGGTGGTACTCAGGTTCTTCGGTATATTAACCACCATGTCTATCTTGTGGTCGTGTAACAGCTCGAGTGCCTGCGGATGCATATCAGGCTGCGATGGCCAGTAGACGCGTATAGCCGGGATGCCGTTGTCGTTGAGAAATGCATGTGTACCGCCGGTAGCGTAGATAGTAAAGCCGTGTGAATGAAGTATGTGCGCAGCATCCAACATATCAGCTTTCTGACGCGGAGTGCCCGTACTGAGCAATACGGAACGGCGTGGAACACGCTGCCCCACACTAATCATTGCCGTCAGTAGCGCCTCGCCCGTATCATCGCCGAGACATCCGACCTCGCCGGTCGAGGACATATCAACGCCAAGAACCGGGTCGGCACCTTGCAGACGCGAGAATGAGAACTGCGAGGCCTTGATGCCTACGTAATCCAAGTCGAAGGCGCTCTTGGCCGGCCGTTGGACGTCAAGACCGAGCATCGCCTTAGTGGCCAAGTCTATGAAGTTTATCTTCAAGACCTTGGACACAAATGGAAACGAGCGCGAGGCTCTGAGGTTACATTCGATAACCTTGATATCGTTGTTCTTGGCCAAATACTGGATGTTGAACGGCCCTGTAATATGCAGGGCACGGGCTATCTGCTGCGACACTTTCTTGATACGTCGCACGGTCTCGACATATATCTTTTGCGGCGGGAATTGTATGGTCGCATCGCCCGAATGTACGCCCGCAAATTCGATGTGCTCACTGATGGCGTACACTATGATTTCGCCATCACGTGCCACGGCGTCCATTTCTATTTCCTTGGCGTCCTGTATAAACTGCGTAACCACCACCGGATGTTCCTTGCTGACATCAGCAGCCAGACGCAGAAAGCGCTCCAATTCATCGTTGTTGGAGCACACATTCATGGCTGCACCGCTGAGGACGTAGCTGGGACGTACAAGTACCGGGAAACCCACCTCTTCTATAAACGAGTTGATGGACTGCATATCCGTCAGCTCGCGCCATCGCGGCTGGTCAATACCGAGACTGTCAAGCATGGCCGAGAATTTGTGCCGGTCTTCGGCGTTATCTATGTCTCGTGCCGGAGTGCCCAGAATTTTGACACCCTCCCCGTCTAAGCGCGTGGCCAAGTTGTTGGGTATCTGTCCTCCGACGCTCAAGATGACCCCATGCGGTTGCTCAAGATCGATAATGTCCATGACGCGTTCGAAGGTCAATTCGTCAAAATACAGACGATCGCACATGTCGTAGTCCGTAGACACCGTCTCGGGATTGTAGTTTATCATCACCGAACGCCAACCCTGCTGTTTGACCGAACGGAGCGCATTGACCGAGCACCAGTCAAATTCGACTGACGATCCGATGCGATATGCGCCGCTACCCAAGACGATAATGCTGCGCCGGTCATGCCGATAGGCTACATCGTTTTCCGTGCCATTGTATGTCAGGTACAAGTAGTTGGTACTTGCGGGATATTCCGCAGCAAGTGTATCTATCTGCTTGACACACGGAACGATACCCAAACGTTTGCGCAGACGGCGCACTTCCAGCACGGACTCGTGAGCGTGGGACATGTCGTCCTTATACACCGAACGGGCTATCTGAAAGTCGCTGAAACCCTGTTGCTTGGCCATACGCAACAAATCCTCGGGCAAATCCTCGGGCTGATTGTAAGCGCCCAACTCATCAGCCGTGTCCATGATGGCTCGCAGCTTGTACAGGAACCAGCGGTCTATCTTGGTAAGCGCGTGTATGCGTTCGACATCATAGCCCCGGGCCATAGCCTTGGCTATCACGAATATGCGACGGTCGGTAGGCTCGGCCAAGGCATGGTCTATATCATCAATTTTTATGTCTTTGTTCTCGACAAATCCGTGCATACCCTGCCCTATCATTCGCAGGCCTTTCTGTATGGCTTCCTCGAAAGTGCGGCCTATGGCCATAACCTCGCCGACACTCTTCATAGACGACCCAATCTCGCGATTGACGCCATGGAATTTGCCCAAGTCCCAGCGTGGAATCTTGACAACCACGTAGTCCAGTGCCGGTTCAAAGAATGCCGAAGTGTCATGCGTCACCGAGTTACGAAGCTCAAAAAGACCATAACCGAGGCCTAATTTGGCCGCCACGAAAGCCAACGGATATCCGGTGGCCTTGGATGCAAGGGCCGACGAACGACTCAATCGCGCATTGACCTCGATGACACGATAGTCCATACTGTCAGGATCGTAGGCATACTGGACGTTGCACTCGCCAACTATGCCGACATGGCGTATGATTTTGATGGCCAGCGAGCGCAGATAATGGTAATCATCGTTGCTCAGCGTCTGACTGGGGGCAACCACAATGCTCTCGCCGGTGTGTATACCCAGAGGATCGAAATTTTCCATGTTGCATACGGTGATGCAATTGTCATATCGGTCGCGTACCACCTCGTACTCGACTTCTTTCCAGCCTTTGAGCGATTTTTCGATAAGCACCTGCGGGGCAAAGGACAGAGCTTTCTCCGCCAAAGTCCTCAGTTCTTCGGCATTATCGCAAAATCCGCTACCAAGGCCTCCCAAGGCGTATGCCGCACGCACTATGACCGGATAACCCAATTCGGAAGCCACATCCAGAGCCTGCGCCACACTGTCGGCGGCACTACTGCGTATGGTCTTGACACCTATCTCGTCCAAGCGCTTGACAAAAAGCTCACGATCCTCGGTGTCAATGATAGCCTGTACCGGAGTGCCGAGCACCTGTACGCCGTAGCGCTCGAAGACGCCGTCACGGTACAACTCGACGCCACAATTCAGCGCCGTCTGCCCGCCGAAGGCCAACAGGATACCGTCGGGACGCTCTTTCTCAATAACCTTGGCCACAAAATATGGCGTCACGGGCAGGAAGTAGATCTTGTCGGCAAAGCCCTCGGAGGTCTGCACAGTGGCTATATTGGGATTGATCAGAACAGTGGATATGCCCTCTTCCTTCATGGCCTTGAGCGCCTGCGATCCCGAATAATCAAATTCGCCGGCTTCGCCTATTTTGAGTGCACCGCTGCCCAGTAGCAGCACTTTGCGTATGGTCTTATTGGCTGTCATGGATTGTCGTGTATATGTATCTTGAATTTGTTTCTTTGTTTTATAAAAGCCACACCGTGAGGATGGTCTTGCAGTACTTCCGATATGTCTACTATAGATATGTCAGAGCAGCGCCGCAAAGTCATCAAAGATGAACTCGGTGTCTTTGGGACCCGAAGATGCTTCGGGGTGGAATTGAGCCGAGAACCACGGGCGGAATTTGTGTCGTATGCCCTCATTTGTTCCGTCGTTGAGATTGACAAACAGCGGCTCCCATTCGGCGGGCAAAGTCTTGTCATCCACCGCAAAGCCATGATTTTGGCTGGTGACATAACAGCGCTCGGTGCCTACAAGGCGTACCGGCTGGTTGTGGCTGCGGTGTCCGTACTTGAGCTTGAACACCGAGGCGCCGGCTGCCTTGGCCAGCAATTGATTGCCCATACATATTCCGCATATAGGGCGTCCGGTCTCCATAGCCTTGCGTATATTTGCAACGGTAACATCTACCATGTCCGGATTGCCCGGACCGTTGGATATAAATAGTCCGTCCCAGCCCTCAAGCGCATTGAAGTCATAGTCCCAGGGGACGCGTATGACGCGCAAACCACGGCGCAACAAGCAACGCAAGATATTGTGCTTGACGCCGCAGTCTACCAGCACCACGGTCTTGGCCGCAGATGCTTCGCCGTAAGTCTCGACTTCGGTACACGAGGTCTTGGCTACCAGATTCTCCTTATTAGGGTCGTACATTTCAGTCACTGCCGGAGCACCGTCTATCTCGATACGTCCCGGCATCGACCCATACTCGCGAAGGTGCTTGGTAAGGGCGCGAGTATCTATGCCGTACACGGCGGGAACATGCTCGTCGCGAAGCCATTGGGCCAGCGACCGTGATGACTGCCAGTGGCTGCTGTGCCACGAGTAGTCTTGGCATACGAAACCGCGACAATGTATGCGCTCGCTCTCGAAGTTGTCACTCAGCGCCATTGCCGTAGCATCGGCTGCCGGAACGCCGTAGTTGCCTTGCAACGGGAAAGTAGTCACCAGTATCTGACCCTCGTACGATGGGTCGGTGAGGCTCTCGGGATAGCCGGTCATGGCGGTATTGAACACCACTTCGCCGGACGTCCCGGCAGCGTCATAGCCAAACGAATGGCCGCAAAAAATGGTGCCGTCTTCGAGAATCAGTCGTGCGGCAGGTGTTTGTCTCATAATGCTTATAGGCGTAATATTGGGGCTATTGTTGGAACACGTATCGTCGCAGGCTTTGCAGATGCCGAGCCGGATGCGGTATACATATGCAAATGTAGCACTTTTTTCCGTAACGACAGCCACAGTGCATGGCTCATTTATCCCTTTCGTAATAAAAATCGTAATAAAAAGAATTCGAGCGAACTTTTTGTCGCACATAAGCATACGTATTCGCCAAAAAATACGTACCTTTGTAGTCTATTCACTTGTGGCCCGAACACGTTGCCATGACGTACACACCAAGCCGCCCCGAAACAACCGAAAAAAAATAAACAACCTCATACAACTCCTCATGGACAATCCTATACAAAATTCCGAGCTGGAATACACCCCTTCACAAGAGGCCGCCATCAAAGCTTTCGACGGCTTTCTAAACGACAAAAACACCCAAGCTTTTATACTCAAAGGTGCTGCCGGAACCGGCAAGACCACTATCACTCGTGTCATGGTGGATATGGTGCGCAAAAAGTTCAATAATGCAGACTCTGACATCGCGCTGATGGCACCCACGGGACGCGCCGCCGACATCCTGGCCAAACGCACCGGGCTGCACGCAGCCACAATACACCGCAGCATATACCGTCTGAACTGCATCGAATGTATATCTGAGGATAAGAGTGAGAACACAGACAACGAACAGAGCACGAATGATACCGGCGAACGGAAGCTGCATTTTGCACTCGCTGACAACGTATTCGCGTCCAACGGCGACACCGTCATCTTTGTAGACGAGGCTTCCATGGTATCGGATAACTATAATTCGAGCGACAATTTCGTTTTCGGCACGGGCTATCTTCTGCGCGACCTGCTCACCGTTATCAAGCGCCACAAGATTGTATTCATCGGCGACTATGCGCAGCTGCCGCCGGTGGGCATGGCCATATCGCCGGCATTGTCTTCCGAGTACTTGTCACACAATTACGGCATCAAGACCACAGAAGCAGTTTTGACAGAAATTGTCCGTCAGGACTCCGGCGCCATAATAGAGAATGCAATACGACTGCGCGATGCCATCGATGCCAAACGCTTCGTAGACCTGCATATGAGTACCGGCCGAGATGTTTCCATATCCGATAGCATCACCAACGACTATATGGCATGTCCCGACACGGTATTTGACAAAGTAATCGTCACTTATTCCAATATCAGCGCACGCAACTACAACCTCGAAATACGCCGACATATGTTTGGCGAAAACGCTCCGCGCCTGGTTGCAGGCGAACCTCTCGTGGTCTCGCGCAACTACTATGGCGAGAGAATACTCTTCAACGGCACGATAATTCGCGTCAAACCCTGTACGCACGGCCCGGCTATAATATCGCGCACCATACCGGTGCCGCAACGCCTCCCCATAAACGGTCAAAAGGACGTGCATCCGGTCACATTGCGCTTCCTTAAAGTTCACTTGTACAATTTAGACAGCGACTATGACCCGGAATTCTACATACTTGACAACTTCCTGGACGATGACAACCCATCGCTCGGGCGCGACCTGGCAGCAGGCTTATTCATCGATTTCAAGATTCGGCATCCGAACTTGCGCCAACATACCGAGGACTTCGAGAACACCCTGCGTGCCGACCCGTTCTTCAACTGCCTGCTGTGCAAATACGGATACGCCCTCACCTGCCATAAGGCTCAAGGCGGCGAATGGCCCGACGTACTGGTGGATATGTCACGCAGCAGTTCTTGCGAAAACGAAGATTACTTCCGCTGGGCATACACCGCCATCACTCGCGCCACCAAACACCTATGGCTGTTCAATGCTCCGGTGCTGGACTGCATCGCCAATATGAAAAAGCAGCCTATAACGCACGGCGGCAATTTCAAACTTTATGTCCCGGAAAACTGCGACTTCAGAAAACTGCGTTTCGAGGCTATACATCGCGCCGCCGCAGATTTGGGCCTGAAATGCGAAGAAGACTTATCCGTCAATTTCCAGCACCGTATCACCATATGCGACTACTCCACCGGTCAGTACGCACGTTTCAGCCTGGTGTATGGCAAAAACGGCTACACCAAAGCGCCGACGGTGCTGAACGCTTCCTCGGGCGACTTTGCGCAGAAGTGTCTGCCGGCAATCACAGCCGAATGCGGACACCCGGACATCCCTTTTGACGACCAAGGCAATCCGAGTGCACGACAATTGCACAACCACGTATACGCATGCGCCGGCGCCCTCGGCATCGAAGTGGTCAACATCGAACGCAAGCAGTATCAGGATGTCTACCACCTGTGCACGGACGGACAGGCCGTAGTCTCTTTTGTATACAACGCAAAAGGTCGGTACACCGTCATGAATCCCCAAAGCAATATTGGAGACAGCGATACACTACTCAAAAAGTTCTGCGAAAGCATCTGACCGCAAAAACACCCGACAGGCACATACATCACGACATCACGACTGCTTAGGGCCATAAACACCGCTATAACGACAATTACAATTACATAGTCATACGTCTTAACCCGGACTACTATGCCATACCAAGAAATCAAAGACCTGCTGGACAAGCAGGAGTACCTCGAAGCATTGCAAATCGCCCGTGAGGAATACAAAGCCAACGCCGGACTTTGGGAAGCCCGTAATCTTTTTCGTTGTCTTTACCATAATGCCAAAGCGGCAGCCAAGGACAATGACCCGGAATTAGCTTCCGAGTTTTTGGAGCAGATGCAGCTTTTGTATAAGTCGCACGACCTCAATGACGAAATCAACAACGGGATGCTTGAACGCGCCCTACGGCTCAGCAATCCAACCGGGATACTTGTACAGCAGGCATACGCACAAGCAAAGACCGGAAATGGCGAAGGCGCATACACCACCGTTTCATCAATATACAATGACGGCAGACTCCCCGACGACCAAACCAACGCTTACGGATGGATAATATATTACTCGCTCAAGCAGCAGTCGGACAACGATGTGGAACATCTCGTAGTCGAGCGCAAGCGCCGCCTTATGCGCTATATCGAGCTCGGCCTGCCCTCGCCGTCACTGCTACACTCATTGATACTGAGCGAGGCAGTACGCATCGAGCGAACCACGCCACTGAAATTCGTCCTGCACAACTTCTTCGACCTATGGGGCGGCAGCGCCAAACTACGTCCCGAAGACTGGAAACAATTCGAAGGAGAACACGGCACCTTGCCCTCGCTCGTCGAAAAACTTATCACGGTATACGTCAAGGAAGTCATGACCGACGGCCGCGACCCCTCCGAAGATTTTGTAGCCCTGATAGACAAAGCTCTCGAAACTTTCGACAACAATCAAAACCTGCCTCGCCAACGCGCTCAGATATACTTGCATTTCAACCAAAAGGACAAAGCCATAGACCTGTACCGAAAGCAGCTCAAACGAAACGCCTCACGCTACTACCTTTGGGCCGAACTTGCCGCCCTCGTCGAAGACGCAGACACTCGATTGGCTCTGACATGCATGGCCCTAAGCATCAAAACCAAGGAGGACTTTCTCGGCAAGATTCGCATCTTTCTGGCAGAACAATTGTGCGACCGAAACGAATATGCTCTCGCTGCCGGACAATTGGCACTGGTACGCCGATGCTACGAGCGTCAAGGATGGCACATTCCACCAACAATAGCCAAAGTCTCGGATCGCATTCCGGCCGAAACTGCCGAAGCCGACGGACGCGACTTCATACGCCGACATGCCGACGAGGCCAACATCTATCTATATGACAACGCCATACACACGACACTTGTCAAGTCGGGCGAAGCAACAGACCGAAAAACTCAAAAACGCCGATGGTGGGCAGCTGACGCCGACGGGAACAGATACTCCCTTGACCCTCGCAGATTGCACCTGCCCGGCAAATGCCCCGACGGCACGGCCATCAAAGCTGTCATAGCCGACAAAAGGGTCTTACAAGCATCCGTGTCTGACACCATACCGACCTTTGTCCAAGAATTTAGCGGAACCGTAAAACGTCGTGTAGGCGCCACCGGCAAAGCCTACACCTTCATCGACAAGGCATACGTCGGACAAAATTTGCTCGACTCGGACATCATCGACGGCAGCACAATATCGGTCCTCGCCATTCGAGGCAAGGACGACAAGTGGACTGCCCTGCGCATCGTATCACCGTCCCATGGACAAGTATAGCCAAGCAAGAGCAAAGTATACTCATCCAAGGACAATCATAGACGCCCGGATAATCGCCCAACGGCATGTATTGACTTTGGGCGGCGACTATCACCATATATTGAAACGGAAACCGACGGACGCCTCGACAGTAAACACTCCCGAAATCAAAGTGTGTTCTTTATTGTAGAACAGCCCGTTCTCAGCACTTATAATGAGTCCGGCAAACCATCTACGGTTGTTCCACACGGCCGAAGCCTGCGCACGGTTATACAACGACAGCGACACCTTGGACGGATTGTCATTCTCGCGCCCGTGCTTTATGCCCAATAGCGGAGACTCGCTCACTCCTATTGTCCAATGCTTATTGAGAACCCAATTGTAGCCGTAGCCGCCGCGCAGCGCATAATTGTTGTTGCGCAGAACGTAACGGTAGCCGTTTGCAGCCCAACTCTCCGGCAATTGCGAACGCATATCATCCGGAAGTTGCCCGAAGTCGAAGGTGTAATCCTGCACCCAATACGAGAATCCGAGAAACCACGAACCCTGTGAACGCTGCTGCAACTTACTATAATTGAAAGCTGCCGCACGCGAGTACCTCTTGTTGTTGAAAAAGTAGTACGTATCCAGACCGAAAACCTTTGTATCCAAGCCCGTAAAACGGTAATTGGGATGCAAGATACTACTGCCCGAACCCATAGACACTATGCGCGTGTCCACATCATTGGTTATCCAATAAAGCTCGGCCGTAAGCAACGCACAATTAAGTCTGAAATTCCATCGCCGACGCGAAGTCTTCGCTCCTCCGAAAAAACGGCTGATATTAAAATCATATCCGGCAGATACGGCCAAATAGGTCAACCATACACCGGCCGTAGTATTGGGATCGGAAACCATAGTCATGCGCACATTATCCTCGGCAAAACGAAAGTTGTAATTATCAAACCAGGACTCAAGCTTGAATTTGACATTGAATTTTGTGCCCGTACCCTTGACGTAAGCGCTGTCGTAGGTATTGAAAAAACGATCTCCCCAGCGATAGACATTGACGCAAAAACGCGGAAACTTACCCCATTCGGCCACCGAGTCTAACGCCAAAGAAAAGGCAGACGTACGCTGTGCCGACAGGCATATACATACGCCCACAAGAATAGCTGCGAGCAGTCTTGAGGACAATAGAACCGGCTTGTTCATATCTTTTTCGCCCACAAAATTACATATTTTAGCCGAAAGTTGTATCACTACGCAGCCTCATAGTCCGTATTATCCAAATTTTCTCCAATATAGCCACCAGACACATTGCCGGGCTCTCCAAGCCTTCGGACTTCTTGTGCTTTCCGAGTTTTCGAAGTACTCCGTATATTATATCCTAATTATAATAAATAATTAGGAGGCACTCCCATGTGGGGATGCCTCCTATTGTAAGTAAATTATCTGTCGCTATGTGTTATTTGACGAACTTAGCCACGGCCACCTTGCCGTTAGCGAGTTCGGCACTTGCCACGTAAGCACCTGCGGGGAGGTTGGCAATGTCGATGCCCTGGCCGGCGGTAGCGGCTACGCGAGCCACCATCAGTCCGGACATATCGTATACAGCTACAACTGCATCAGCATCAACGGTAAGTATACCACCGGCAACAGTGATGGTTGCGGCTGAAACTTCGACAGCAGGATTGGTGATGTCCTTGACTGCGGAGCTGCCTACGAAGCCTACGGGAACGCAGCCATAGCCCTCGACGCCGGGAACAACCATTTCAACCTTGGGTTCGGCTTCGCCGAGTTTGACGCGCTTGATACCACTGTGGTGCAGAGGATTGGCTTCGTCATACTTGTCTGCCCACCAGTATTTACCACCGCATTGTGTAGCGTAGTCCTGAGCCTCATTGGCAGCAGCCTCTTCGGCCGAGGGGGCACGGTAGCACCAGTAGAGGTAGCCGTCTTCGGCACTGAACTGGCTGATACCTACGTGTTCGTTTGTGGCGGAACCTTCATACTTAACGGGCGAGCCGTCCACGAGAACCGGGTCAAGTTCTGCGAAGTTCTGCGTATCGACGCCCTTATCAAGAAGTTTGGCGATATCGACACGGTAAACACCGCCTTTGACCAGTTTGTCCTGACTTCCGGCTGTCTCGATGTAGATATAGATTTGGTCATGTGCCTCGTCTACATAGAACGTCGTGAAAATGGGGTTGATGCCATTAAGCAGAACAGAGCCTTCGGGCTTGACTCCGGGAGCGGAGCCGGTGCCTATGTCACCATCCTGGAACGTGTAGATACCATTGCCGGCGAACTTCATACCCAACCAGTAGCGCGGGTCTTTGTTTGCAGTGGCATCCTCGACGAGCTTGCCGTCCTTGACGCTGTATTTGTTGGTTGTAATACCCCAGCCGGACTTGATACATCCGTAAGCCCAGGGATTGTTGTAGAAACCCATCCAGTTGTTTTCCATCCACGAGGAATAATCCTGGGGAAGAGCAATGGCGTCTGCGGGAATCTTGCGGATGCAGACGTTGCGGTCGTTGACAAAGAGGTATTCGCCGTATACATACAGACCGAAGGGGTCTTTGTAGGCGTTGTTGCCGGTATTGTCAAGCACGACAGCCTGGAAGAGCTGACCGCCAACCTTGGAGATGTAGAACAATTTGCCATCGCCGTCTACCGAGCCGGTAGCGGAGTACACGAACTTCTTGCCTGCGCAAGCACCGTAGATACGGTTCTTGAACACGGCCAGCTGGAAGGTGTGGGGTATCTCGCCTACATCATAGGTGTCGATTTCTTCGGAGAGGTCGTAAGCAGCGTGGAGCTTGGAGTCTTCGCCGGCATAATAGATGCCGCGTGGCATACCCATGTCCTTGGGTCCTACTGCAAGGTTTTCGTCACCTACGATGGTGAGGAATTTCCATCCGGCGGCGTTTTTGTAAGTCTCCACGAGTTCGTTGGGCACGACAACAGTGATATTGTCTCCTTCTTTGAACACGCCTTCGGCCATACCGGCGGGGTTGGCAGCCGACACGGTGATTTTTTCGATAGCGCTACCCTTGAAGCAGTCGGCCTCAAGAATGGCGAGAATGGTACCCAGGTCGATTTCCTTGAGGCTTGTGCAGCCTGCAAATGCGTCTTGTTTTACGATGGTCACCTTGTCTGTGAAGTTTACTGTAGCCAACGCGGTGCATCCCTTGGCGATACCGAAGGGAATTTCGCTGCCGCTGACGGTCAGAGTCTTCAGTGCGGTATTGTCGGCAAGCACATAGCGGCCTACATTGCCACGGACAGCCATTTCGACGATATTGGTGCCATAGAGGGAGTAGTCACCCCATTCGGTGCAGTTGTCAAGTGCGGCGGAAGTCAGGTTGGCGCACTTGTAGGCTGCGTAAGGACGCATGGCGGTGAAACCGCTGAATTGCGTAGTCTCCGATGCGGGAGCCCATGCTATCAGGGTCTTGCCGTCTTTGGAGGCTATCAGTTGTGCGGCGGCGTCGCTGATGTAGTTCTCGTTGGCGGCGTCGACGGTGAAGTTCTTGACGGAGGTGCAGCCCATGAATGCGCCGTCACCTATGGTGGTGGTGACTGCGGGTATGGACACGGAGGTCAATTCGTTGTTGTTGGCGAATGCCTGTACGCCAATGGTCTTGACAGCGGCGGGAATGACGAGGTCGCCTTTGAGTGCGCTACCGGAGAATGCCATTTGGCCGATGGTTGTCAGGCTTTCGGGGAAGATGATGTCGCTCACCTTGGCATTGAGGAATGCCATAGCATCAATGGAGGTCACCTGACCTTCGAAGCGTACCTTGGCCAGACTGCTGCAGCCTTGGAATGTCGACGAGGGAATGGTGGTAATGCCTGTGGGAAGTGTGATTTCGGGCAGCGAGGAGCAGCCTGCGAATACGTTGGTTCCCAAAGAAGCCAGTTCGGCTGGGAGTGTCAGATTGGTAAGTGCAACACAGCCTTCGAAATAGCTGGTGGGCAGAGCCGCAACCTTCGAGCCCAGAACAATAGTGGTGAGGGTTTTGTTGTTACGGAAAGGCTTCTCGACCATAGCTGTGTACTTGGAGCCGTCGATAGGACGGTTGAGATTCAGGGTGGTGAACTTGTCAAAGCCGCCGCCATTGAATATCGATGCAGGGATGGCGATTGCTTCGTCACTTTCTGCAAAGGTCATGCTCTCAAGATTGACGGCACCATTGAAGGCATCAGCGCCGAAATCAACGACAGTACCGGGAATAGTGATAGAAGTCAGACCTGTACATTTTTGGAAGCACTTGGCCGGGATCTTGGTAATCGAAGGGGGGAAGGTTACACTTGTCAGAGCCGTGCAACCGTCAAATGTACCGTCATTGAGTTTTACGATTGTGCTGGGGAACACAACGCTTGTCACGGTGGTGACGCCCTTGAACACAGCGGTGGGGACATCCACAACAGTGTACTCTTCGTTGTTATAGACAGCCTTTTCGGGGATAACGATATCTCCCTCGTACACCTCAATGGTGGTACCGTCAGCGGCTTTGGTGCCGGCTTTTTGCACCTTACACTCGTATTTCTTTGCTACGGTTGTGTATACCAGGCCGTTGTAGACAAATTTCGTTGCCTTTTTAGGAGCAGCGGCTTCAGCGGTCATGGAACCCACACCCAAGCATGCAACCAACGCGGCAGATACCACGAAGTTGCGTAGTGTTGATGTAGAAAAACGCATTACGATTAGTTTGGTTTAGGTTATTTAATATTTGGTTATCAGTAGTTTACTAATTACACTTACACACGACTGACGCGTCTGTCTTGCGGCACATATCACTGTAAGGCTTTCGATGCCGATTGCCACAGACGCATATAGTCGCCTCAAAGTTACACATTTTTTTTCAATAAGCAGTTCGGCGTGCGTGTATTTTTTGGTAATTATGCCCCTATTTTTATTATTTTAATAAAAGGTGTAGTAGGGCTTGTCAAAATGATAAATCCTTGTAGCGCCATTATGCCCTTACTAAGTCCGCTATTCTCACTATTTTGACACTCTCCCATCGTCTGAGACCCTCATCGCAGTGTTCCGAGAACTCCGCCATGCTCGCGGATTTGCTCCTGCGGCCACAATTAGCTAACTTTGCAATCGATATGCACACCATCACACGCAACGCAATTGCAATGACAGTACGCATGGCCGTCACTACGGCCGTGGGCCTTCTGACGTGGCGTATAGCCTTGCAGCTCCTGGGTGCCTACTCACTGGGACTATATTCGGTCATTGCCGGAGTCATCGCCTTGGGCGAGGTGTTGTATGCCGCCTTAGGCGGCGCCTACGACCGGTACATGTCTTACGCATTGGGGCGCGGCTCTAACTTCGGCGACATTGTGGCCGGTGCACGCCGCTTGCAGGCACGTGCAGCCGTGGCCGTAGTAGTTTTGGCCGACACTGCCGGGCTATGGTATGTCCTGACGCTGGACGATGTATCAGCCGCCGGGACATGGGTTGCCGTGGTCGTTTTTCAATTGGCCTTGGTGACTTCGGTACTGACCATCTTGGCCGCTCCGGCACGCAGTGCCCTGACGGCACTCGAGCGCATGGACGTTGTAGCCCGGGTGGATATAACGGCCACCATCGGACGATTTGCATTGCTGGCCGTGCTGCTATGGCTGACTATGTATGGTGATATCGACACCGGCAGACCCTACCCCCTCGTGGCCTATGCCGTCGTATGCGTGGCAATGCCGCTATGGACTTGCATGGCTCTGTGGCGCCACACCCGGCGGCGCATCGGCCGAACGGGTACGGCTTCGGCATCAATGCTGCGGGCATTGCTGCAATATGCCGCCGCCGATTTCTACGGCAATGCGGCCGTAGCCATACGCGACCAGGGCATACTACTGGTTTTCAACGCCGTCGGAGGCCTTGCCGCCACAGCCGCACTGACGCTGGCCCTGGCCGTAGTCGCCAAGGTCCAGACTTGGGCTCAAAGCATACTCACGGCCTTTGTTCCACCCGTCATCAAGGCCTATGCCGCCGGCGACAATGCCCGCATGTGGCGCACGGCTATGCGTGCCCTGGCTTGGAGTGTCGGCACTTTTGGCGCCTGCGCCGCCGTCCTGTACGCCTTTGCAGACACACTGATGCCACTATGGCTGGGTCCGAAAATGCCGCCGATGACTGTGTCGCTATTGGGCATAGCCTTGGCTGCCGGATTGTGCGTAGCCCTCACCAACGTCTTTGCATCTGTCGTACACGCCACAGGACGTATACGCGCCTATTCACTGGTATCGGGCACGATATACCTCTGTGCCCCGGCGGTGCTGTATTTTGCCGCGCAGCATTACAGCGCGGACACGGCATACGCAGCCATCGTCCCGGTATACGCAGCTGTCACCGTCTGCGCCATACTCTTTGCACGCGGCACCGCCCGACATCGCGAGGTGCCATCCGACGAGGTGGACGAAGCCTCAGCTCTGCGCCCGAGGCGCATACTTGTAATTATACGATCGCTGGACATCGGCGGAGCCGAAAAAGCTCTTATCGACAGCCTGCGACGGCACACCGCACGCCCATCCCAACGCATTGACATCCTGGCCTTATGCGGCGGCCGATGGATCGACCGACTTCCCGAAAACGTTACGGTAGTGCCACCGGTATGGCCCGACGGAGAGCGCAGTCGAACGCTGGCCTTGCAACTATGGCTGACGCGCCACGGCTTTTCGCAACCATTGCGCCGTCGTCTGGCTCGTGCAAGTATAGGCCAGAAACCTTACGACATCGTCATCTGCTGGCTCGAAGGATTGGCGGCTGTGGCGCACGACACCCTTTGGCCGCGCATTGACATCCCGGGGCATACGCGTCATTATACAATGATACACAGCGATTTTGCCCACCTTGACGACCATGCCGCGCCTTGGACGAAAGACGGAGGTAGCAACGAACACCGCTACTATTACCGCAACAACGCAATCATTGCCGTGGCGCCGCACGTGGCCGCTTCGTTACAAGGCTTCCTCGGCTCGAGAGCGCCGCGTATATATATGCGTCCCAACTCGGTGGACGCGGCACGCCTGCGCACATTGGCGGCCGAAGCAGCTTCTTCAGTGCCGCCGCGACGTCCGGGCGTGCGCCGATACGTGGCCGTGGGCCGTCTGGAAAGCGTCAAGCAATTTGAACGATTGGTCGATTTTGCCCATGCCGAAAGTCGCAACGGTCCGCTCGAAATACGACTTATCGGTGCCGGCAGCCGCCAACGCGAACTGGCGCGCACATATGCCGAAGCGAGGCTCTCGGACGTCATCACAATGGTAGGAGCGCTTGACAATCCCTACGGCGAAATTGCCGCCGCCGATGCCATGGTCGTCACCTCGGCGTCCGAAGGTGATTCGGTGGCCGTACGCGAAGCCCGCGCCCTCGGATGCCCCGTAATCCTTTGGCCGAAGAACTGAGCAGTCATCGAAGTAGGAGTGCCGGAAGTGCACCGCCATATTATTTCCTATTGTTCTCATAGCTCTCATTATTCCCATAGCTTTCACCTGAGAGTCGGTTTCCTTCAAGCCTGCCGACAAAAATTCACCTTTTGGCGGATGCGAACTTTTTTGTACCTTTGTGCTTTGCTATGAACGACAGTCATATACATAAGCGCATTGCGGTACTCGGCTCCACAGGGTCGATAGGCACGCAGACATTGGACGTGGTACGCGCTTCCGAGGGCGACCTGACAGTCAGCGTATTAGCTGCCGGACACCGTGTAGACGCGCTCATCGAGCAGGCCCGTGAAGTTAGACCTGCACTCGCCATCATTGCCGACGAATCGCGGTATGCCGAACTACACGAGGCTCTCTCGCCGCTCGGTATAGCCACGGCAGCCGGCGCTCAAGCCATAGCGGAAGCCATGTCGCGCCCGGACATCGACACCGTGGTCACGGCCACCGTGGGATACAGCGGATTGGCCCCGACAGTGGCCGCCATACGCGCCGGCAAGGACATCGCACTGGCCAATAAGGAAACGCTTGTAGTGGCCGGCGACCTCATACGTCGACTACTGGACGACTCACCCTCGCACATATACCCCGTGGACTCGGAACACTCTGCGATAGCCCAATGCCTCGCCGGAGAGTCGCCGGAAACGGTACGCCGCCTGATTATCACCGCCAGTGGCGGACCCTTCCGCAATTGGAGCGCCGCACGCATAGCCGGTGCAACGGCCGCCCAAGCCCTCAAGCACCCCAATTGGAGTATGGGCGCAAAAATCACCATCGACTCGGCTTCGATGATGAACAAGGCCTTCGAAATCATTGAGGCCCACTACCTCTTTAACCTGCCGGGCCGACGCATCAAGGCCATAGTACATCCGCAGTCGATAGTGCATTCCATGGTCGAATTCAAGGACGGAGCCGTCAAGGCTCAGCTGGGGACTCCGGACATGCGTCTACCCATAGCTTATGCCCTGGCTTGTTCGACACGCCCCTGGGACCGCGTGGCACCGCGCCTGTCGCTGGCTGATATGGCCGCCCTGACCTTTGAGGAACCGGACACCGAGCGCTTCCCGTGCCTTACCCTGGCACGATATGCCCTTGACACCGGAGGCAATGCCGCCTGCGTCATCAATGCAGCCAACGAGGTGGCCGTCGAAGCCTTTCTGCACGACGCAATACCTTTCACGGCAATATACAGCACGGTGACCGATACATTAGGACGCATTGCTCACATCGACAGCCCGACATTGGACGACCTACGCGCCACCAATGCCGAAGCGCGTGCCATAGCTATACAATCCATCAAACGATACGATACAATACACTCCACTAAGCATTAATGGAAACCTTTCTGATAAAAGCCGCCCAACTTGTCCTCGCACTGGTGATTTTAGTCACCGTGCACGAATTCGGGCACTACTTATTCGCGCGTATCTTCGGAATGCGCGTCGACCGCTTCTACCTGTTTTTCAACCCATACTTCTCGCTACTGAAATACGATCCGCGAGCCGGACGTCTGCAACTGATAGCCTGGACACGCCGACGCAAGGACGCTGACAAGGACAGCGCCGCCGACACCGACCAACCGCAGATGCTTGGCACCGAGCCGGGCGAGGAACCCCGAGCTCTGCTGAACCTGCGCATAGGGCGTCCGCACCCGGCCAAGCCCGGAGCCAAGCCGACATGGCGCGACACCCTCTACGGTCTGGGATGGCTGCCGCTGGGCGGATACTGCTCCATAGCCGGGATGATAGACGAGACCACCGATAAGGACCAATTGGCATCCGAGCCTCAGCCGTGGGAATTCCGCGCCAAGAAGCCGGTTCCGCGTCTGCTGGTGATGGTGGCCGGCGTGCTTTTCAATTTCCTGCTCGCCATAGCCATATATATAGGTATAGCTTGGCACTGGGGCGACGTGGTACTCCAACCGGCCAATGTCTCGGCCGGATACCAATTTGACACCACCATGCACCATGCCGGATACCGCGACGGCGATATACTCAAAAGCATCAACGGCAAGGACATAGACGCCCTGACCAATGATTCGTGGATTATGGACCTGGTACAAGACGGCGCACGTATAGGCATCGTCCGCAACGGGCGCGACACGGTCATCACCAACCCGGCCGGAACTTTCGAGGCCGCTGCCGGAGTCGGCAAAAGAGCAATACTGGCGCCGCGCATCCCGGCCGTTGTCGCCAAGGTGGCCCCGGGCGAAGGCGCCGAGAAGGCCGGAATACTGACCGGAGACGTCATCACGCGCATAGCCGCGGACACAGTGACCGCATTCAACGACATCACTCCCATACTGTTCAAGTATCCGGGCAAAGATGTGCCCGTACAAATCACTCGCGACGGCAAAGCCATGATCCTGACGACACACGTCAATGACGATGGTAAACTGGGCATCGGCGCATGCGACCTGACTTCCGTATACCCGTGCGAACACGTATCCTACGGCTTCTTCGAATCCATACCCGTGGGCATCAGCAAGGGCGTCGACCGATTGGCCTCATATGTCACCTCGCTCAAACTGCTCTTTACCAAAACAGGAGCCCAAAGCCTCGGGGGCTTTGGTGCAATAGGCGATATGTACCCCGGACAATGGGATTGGTACTCCTTCTGGCAAATCACGGCCTTCCTGAGCGTCATACTCGCATTCATGAACATCCTGCCCATCCCGGCACTGGACGGCGGACACGTAGTCTTCACCCTTTGGGAAATCGTGACACGGCGCAAACCGTCGCTCAAGGTCCTCTCATACTCGCAATACGCCGGCATGATGTTCCTGCTGCTGCTACTGATATACGCCAACGCCAACGACATCTACCGATTTTTCATCAAATGACATGGCACACGACTACACGTGACATGACCCACGATATTTACACAAAGTGACATGAGCTACCCTACTATAAAACTGCGTCGAGGCAAAGAAGAATCACTCGGACGCTTTCATCCCTGGGTGTTCTCCGGAGCCATCGCCACACTGCCCGACGGCCTCGAAGAAGGCGACGTAGTGGGCGTCATCGCCGCCGACGGCACACCCCTGGGCGTAGGACACTTCCAAATAGGCAGCATCGCCGTGCGCATGCTTTCTTTCGATGCAAACACGTCCATAGATGAAGAATTCTACCGCCAACGTCTGGCCGATGCCCTGCGCATGCGCCAAGTCCTGGGTCTGCGCCGCCACGACAACAATGCCTTCCGTCTGGTACACGGCGAGGGTGACTTTCTGCCCGGCCTCGTAGTCGACGTCTACGGAGATACAGCCGTGATACAAGCCCATTCGCCCGGCATGCACTACGCACGCCACACTATAGCCAATGTTCTGACCGGGATGCCGGAAGCCGGCATACGCAACATCTATTACAAGAGCGAGACAACCCTGCCCTACAAGGCACGACTCGACCCGGTCAACGACTACCTCATAGGACACGCCGACACGGACGTTGCTATCGAAAACTCGCTCAAATTCCACGTTGACTGGCTGCGCGGCCAAAAAACGGGATTCTTTGTCGACCAGCGCGACAACCGGGCACTTCTGGGCAAGTACGCTGCCGCAAGACGCGTGCTCAATATGTTTTGCTACACCGGAGGCTTCTCGGTATACGCACTTGCCGGAGGCGCCGCCTCCGTCACCTCCGTAGACTCGTCTGCCAAGGCCATAAGCCTCACGGACGCCAACGTCGCCCTCAACCAAAACGGCGATGCGACCGCGGCGGGACGACACCGCAGCGAGGCCACCGATGCTTTCAAGTTCCTGCAAAACATGGACAGTAACGCATACGACCTCATCATTCTCGACCCGCCGGCCTTTGCCAAGCACCACAGCGCCGTGCGCAACGCCCTCCAAGGATACCGACGCCTCAACGCACGGGCCATTGAAAAGATTGCCCCCGGCGGCATCCTGTTCACTTTCTCGTGCTCACAGGCCGTATCGCGCGAACAATTCCGTCTGGCCATATTCTCGGCTGCCGCTCAATGCCGCCGCCGCGTGCGCATACTGCACCAGCTGACCCAACCGGCCGACCACCCGGTCAATATCTACCACCCCGAAGGCGAATACCTCAAAGGATTGGTACTATACATCGAATGACCTCATATACCGGTTAAAGAAACATACCAAGAAACCTAAACTTCATAGCACATAAAACAATGGCAACATTACGTCTCACCGCCGCCGCTGTGGCCATATCAGCCATCGCCGGCATGACCGCCAACCCAACCATGGCAAAAAACATTTCTACAGCTCAGGGCCAAAAGCCATTCGAATACGTCGCCGACCGCTTCGCTGACATCGAAGTATTGCGCTACAAAGTGCCCGATTTCGAAAAACTGACACTAAACCAAAAACTGCTCGTGTACTATCTGGTACAAGCAGCCCTCGACGGACGCGACATCCTTTGGGATCAGAACTGCAAGGCCAACCTCGTGCTGCGTCCCGTTCTCGAAACAATCTACACATCCTACAAAGGAGACCGCAAAGACAAGGATTTCCTCGCCTTCGAGAAATACCTCAAACAGGTATGGTTCGGTAACGGAATACACCACCACTACTCCATGGACAAATTCATCCCCGAATTTTCCAAAGATTTCTTTGAAAAGCAATATACCGCCAATTACCCCGGCGAAACAGCCAAGAAAGCATACCTCGAACGCGTAATCTTTGACCCGTCATACCTGCCCAAGCGCGTCAACCAGGCCGAAGGTGCCGACCTGATACAGACCTCGGCCTGCAACTTCTACGGCGAAGGAGTCTCCCAGCCCGAAGTCGAGGCTTATTATGCAGCTCTCAAAGACACCACCGACCTCACCCCAATATCTTATGGCCTCAACAGCCGCCTCGCAAAAGATAAAGACGGCAAACTCGTCGAAGAGACTTACCGCATCGGAGGTCTGTACACCGAAGCAATCTCACGCATAGTGGCCAACCTCAATAAGGCTGCACAATACGCCGAGAATGACGCACAACGCGCCGTCATCGCCAAACTCATCGAATACTACACCACCGGCAATCTCAAGACCTTCGACGAATACTCGATAATGTGGACAGAAGACACAGCCTCCAAAGTGGACTTCATCAACGGATTTATCGAAAGCTACGGCGACCCCCTGGGCATGAAAGGCTCGTGGGAATCCATCGTCAACTTCAAGAACGAAACTGCCAGCGAGCGCACACACATCATCAGCAACAATGCCCAATGGTTTGAAGACCACTCGCCCGTAGATCCGCGCTTCCGCAAGGACAAGGTGCGCGGCGTCTCGGCCAAAGTCATCACCGCAGCCATACTTGCCGGTGATGCCTACCCCGCCACCCCCATCGGCATTAACCTGCCAAACGCCAACTGGATACGCGCCGCACACGGCAGCAAATCAGTGACCATAGAGAACATCACCCAGGCCTACGATGAAGCAAGCCACGGCAACGGTTTCAACGAAGAATTCGTCATTGACGAGTACACTCGCGACCTCATGGACCGCTATCTCTTCATCACCGACAACCTCCACACCGACCTCCACGAGTGCCTCGGACACGGCTCGGGTCGCCTGCTGCCGGGCGTCGACCCCGATGCACTCAAGGCACACGGCTCGACACTCGAGGAAGCTCGCGCCGACCTCTTCGCCCTCTACTATCTGGCCGACCCAAAGCTGGTCGAGCTGGGACTGCTTGACAACCCCGATGCCTACAAGGCCGAATACTACAAATATATGCTCAACGGCCTTATGACCCAGCTGATGCGCATCGAGCCGGGCAAGGACATCGAAGAAGCTCATATGCGCAACCGTCAGCTCATCGCCGCCTGGGCCTTGCGCCACGGCACACAGGACAAGGTGGTCGAACTGATCAAACGCGATGGCAAGACCTTCGTGAAAATCAACGACTACACAGCCCTGCGCAATCTCTTCGGCAAGCTATTGGCCGAAATACAGCGCATCAAGAGCGAAGGCGACTACGAAGCCGGACGCAACCTCGTCGAGGAATACGCCGTCAAAGTAGACCCCACCCTGCACAACGAAGTCCTGGCACGCTACGCCACACTCAGCATCGCTCCATATAAGGGATTTGTCAACCCAGAGTACAAACTCGTGAGCGATGACAAGGGCAACATCACCGACGTCACCATCACCTACGGCGAAGGCTACGTCGACCAAATGCTGCGATACAGCCGCGAACATGCGCCCCTGTGTCCCCAAAAATAACGCCTTATTGGCAATAAACATCTCACACTCATCCTCTTAAGAAGCCGAATGAAAACAACATTCAGACGACACAATGCCGTCTCAAGGCATCTGGTTGCAGCAGCCGTCGCCATGGTCCTCTCGACCATGAGCGCGGTGGCAGCCATCACAGACCTCCCCGTCAAGTCGGTCAACGGACGACAGATGTACTACTACGTAGTGCGCAAAGGCGAAACGGTCTACTCGCTGACGCACGCGCTTGGCATCACACACGACCGGCTGGTCAAGGCCAACCGCTCCGTAGAAGACGGGCTGCGCGCCGGACAAATTCTATACTTCCCCGTGTCCGAATTCGGCGGTAAAGTCGTAACCGAGTCCACAACGCCCGCCTCAACATCCAATGTGCTTTTGCACACCGTCTCCAAGGACGAGACTCTCTACGGCGTCAGTCACCGCTACAACGTGCCGGTCAGCGAAATCATTCGCCTGAACCCCGAAGCCGAAAAAGGCTTACGCGCCGGGCAGACGCTCAAAATACCCATATCATCATCGGCCCAAGTCGCAGCCGCCAAGCCTATTGACTCCGATGCCGACACCGCAGAAACCGCCACAGACGTATCCAAGCCGACACCGGCCCGACCGGTGGCGGCAAAGCCCGCGTCCTCCACGGAAGCCACAGACGCGACTGCCCACCAATCAGCCGACCAATCGACCACGGACGAAAAAATTCAACCGATTGAACAGCCACAGTTGCAGTTGACCCCGGTAAACGCCGAAATAGTTCGCATAGACCAACCCGACACGAACGCCGGCGAAACATGCGACAATGCCGCCATACGGCACCACCGCATAGCGATGATGCTACCGCTATGCACCACCGCCGAGAAAACCACTCGCCAGTCCGCCCTCGCCACCGACTTCTATCGCGGCGCACTGCTGGCGGTCAAAGACTTCGGCGAAGCATACCCCGACAGCATAGACCTGAAAGTATACGACACCACCGATGGCAACTTCTCCAATAACCTTGCCTCGCTGCACAACGTGGACATCGTCATCACTCCGGACGACGAAGCCAAGATTGCACAGATAGCCCGGTATACGGGCACACACAGCATCCCGGCTTTCAATAGCTTCATAGTCAAAGACTCGACATACATCACCACCCCGTACATGATGCAGACATACATCGGACAGGAACGTATGTACGCAAAGGCCATAGACTATGTAGTCGAAACACTATCCGCGACAGATGCGCCCAAGCCGGTCATACTCGACAACGCCAACGACCGAAAGGACAAGCTCAATTTTGTCTCACGACTCAAAGAGCGTCTCGACCGCGAAGGCATCGAATATACCACGCTGGAATTCGACGGCAACCTTCACAAGACCATTCTCGAAGACAATCTGCCGACATCAGCCTCCTACTTCATCATCACCATGTCAGGGCACTTGACCGAGTACAACAAAATAGCTTCGGGACTGGCCGCCTTCGCCGAAAGCCTGGCCGCCGAAGGCAACACGTTGACCACCTTCGGATACCCCGAATGGATAAGCTTCCGCGGCGATGCGCAGGACAAACTCGCCCAAATAGGAGCACTGTACTACTCGCGCTTCTACGTGGACAAAGACGGCGAAGACACCAAGCGTACTATCGCCGAATTCCGCCGCTGGTATGGCAAGGCGCCCGCCGACGGTATACCCGTACAAGCGCTGCTGGGCTACGACTCGATGCGATACATACTCACCGCACTACACGAAGGCAATACAATCCTTGACCGCCCGTATCACGGCATACAATCCTCGTACAACTTTGTACACACGCCGGGCATAAAAGGCTCGATCAACGACGCACTGTACATCATACGTTACATCGCCGGAGCCACATCTCCTTCCGTCACCATCCTATGAGCTGCGCACGCTTACTCCGATTGGTCGCCGCGCTGGTGATACTCACCGTCTCAGCCCTTCAGGCCCCGGCCCAAAAACATTACCGCGAACACCTCTGGGTGGGCGTACACGGCGGGCTGTCTATGTCACGCCAATCATTCTCGCCGTCCATAGACCAGAAGTCGCACAACGGATTTACGGGCGGCGTCACATTCCGATATGCCGAAGAAAAAATCTTCGGACTTATCGGCGAGCTCAACCTGGTGCAACGCGGATGGCAGGAGAACTTCAAGGACAACCCGGAGCTGTCGTACAAACGCAACCTGACGTATATCTCGCTGCCGATAATGACGCACATCTACTTCGGCTCGCGACGCTTCAAGGGCTTTGTCAACCTCGGCCCCGAAATTTCGTATATGCTCTCGGACAGTAAAAGCGCCAACTTCGACTACTCCGACCCTACTGCCGCCGGTATTCCGGCATCACGTGTCACCCGACAGATGACCATGGACATCAAAAACAAATTTGACTACGGCATCACCGCCGGCGCCGGCATCGAGTTCTACCTCCGACCCCGCCACTCCATAGTCCTCGAAGCACGCTATTACTTCGGGCTGGGCAACATCTTCCCCTCCACCAAAGCCGACTACTTCAGCGCCTCCCGCGCCTCGGCCATCCAAGTCACACTCGGCTACAACTTCCGCCTCCGCTGACAACACCTACTCCCGCCCACACACTTCATCCCTTGAGATACACCTCGGAAGTTTTCGTAACCACCGTAACCGTTACGGCTGTTACGAAAACTTCCGATTGTTCAATCGGGTTGTCCTAATGAAATGTTTTTCGTAACTTTGTCTCGGCTCAAGACGACCGCAATGCGGACGCCAACGGCATCATAAACCAAGACATCACACAACGCACAAACATACAACTATGAACAAGAGAATTATTCCTCTGGCTGCACTGGCAATGATGGCCGGCGGCAGCGCGGTTGCCCAAAGCAACGACACGCACCGTAATCCATTTCTGAGTCCGTACACAACCCCGTATCAGATTCCGCCGTTCGAACAAATCACCTACGATGACTACCTGCCCGCCCTCGAGGCCGGTATCACTCAGGCCAAAGCCAATATCGAAGCCATCGTCAATAATCCGGCCACGCCGACATTTGACAACACCATTCTGGCTTTGGACCGCTCGAGCGACATCCTCGATAAAGTCGTATACGTGTTCAGCGCCCTGGACGAATCCAACAATTCGCCCGAGATGGTAGCCATAGCAGAAAAATTCTATCCGCGCTACTCGCAGTACAGCGACGAGGTGAGCATGAACCCCGGACTGTTCAAGCGCGTCAAGTACCTCTATGACAACCGCGACAAACTCGGCCTGGCCGACGACCAAAAGCTTGCCGTAGAGAAGTCCTACAAGGACTTTACGCGCAACGGTGCGCTGCTCTCGACCGAGAAGCAGGAAGAGCTCAAGAAATTGAACACCGAACTCACCGACCTATACCTGCAATTCAACAAAAACTTGCTGGCGGCCACCAACGCCTTCAGCATCGTCGTCGATGACGCCAAGCGTCTGTCGGGTCTGCCCCAGTCGAGCATAGACGTAGCCGCCGAGGAAGCCGCCGGCCGTGGTCTCAAAGGCAAATGGGTGTTCACCCTGCACGCTCCCAGCCGCCTGCCGTTGCTGCAATATGCCGACGACCGCGACCTGCGTCAGCAAATGTACCGGGGCTATACATCTCTGGCTTCTTCCGGCCAGTACGACAATAAGCCAATAATCAATAAGATATTGCAAGCCCGCGCCAAGAAAGCACACCTACTGGGCTTCCCCGACTTCGGCTCGTACATGACCGACAACGTCATGGCCAAGACCGTCAACGCCGCCGAAGACCTGCTGATGCAGATATGGCGTCCCGCCGTCAAGCGAGTACAACGGGAAGTGGCCGAGATGCAGCAGATAGTCAACGACGAAGGCGGCAACTTCAAGATTGCACCCTGGGACTACTACTATTACGCCGAAAAGGTACGCAAAAAGAAATACGATCTTGACGAAAATCAAGTACGTCGCTACTTCGCTCTCGACAGCGTGCGCAAAGGCATATTCACCATGGCCGAGCGCCTGTACAACATCCGCTTCACCGAGATGCCCGATGCGCCCAAGTACTACCCCGAAGTGAAGGTCTATGACGTCACCGATGCCGGCACCGGCGAGCATATCGCAGTATTCATGACCGACTACTTCCCCCGCGCCTCCAAACGCCAAGGCGCATGGATGAGCGAATTCAAGGGCTCGTGGATTAATGATGACGGCACCGCCGACCGCCCCATCATCTTCAATGTAGGCAATTTCAGCAAACCCACCGCCGATGCGCCCTCGCTGCTGACGCTGGACGAAGTCGAAACAATGTTCCACGAGTTCGGACATGGTCTGCACGGAATGTTGTCGCGCGCACGCTACAAATGCCAGAGCGGCACCAATGTCGACCGAGACTTCGTGGAGCTACCCTCTCAGATACACGAGCACTGGGCCATGGACCCCGAATTGCTGCGCATATATGCTCATGATTATCAGACCGGAGAGGTGATACCCGATGCACTTATCGAAAAACTCGAGAAAGCCTCGACGCACAACCAGGGCTTCGCTACCGCCGAACTGGCCGGTGCCGCCCTGCTCGACCTGCAATACGGCAAGCTCAACCCCACAAGCGACATTGACATCGCAGCCTTCGAGCAAAAAGTTGCCAAAGACCTCGGAATGCCGGACGAACTCACCTTCCGCTATCGCTCGACATACTTCAAGCACATCTTCGGCAGCGACGGATATGCATCCGGATACTATACCTATCTGTGGGCCGAGGTACTCGACACAGACGGCTTCGAACTCTTCAAAGAAAAAGGTGTCTTCGACCCCGCAACGGCCAAGTCCTTCCGCGAAAACATCCTCGAAAAAGGTGGCAGCGTCGATCCGATGCAGCTATTCATCAATTTCCGCGGCCATAAGCCCGGAGTAGACGCTCTGCTGCGCAATCGCGGCCTCGAAACGCCCGAGAAGCACAACGTGCCCTCGCTGAACAAAGACTGACGACATCATTCACCCTCATAATCTTCGAAATGTCCTTAGGCTGCACTGCGGCCTAAGGACTTTCGGGGATATACGGGAGTGGGTCTGTAATAGTGTCGACACACACATACAAGCACTTACACACTTTCTAATTCAACGCATACATGTCCAAGACACTCACGGCACTGCTGAGCGGTGCCGCCATACTTGCAAGCACCTCAATGACTTTTGCACAAAACGCGCCCAAGACTTATCCCGTGGCGCCACACGATGACACCACGGACACATACTTCGACATAAAGGTCGCCGACCCTTACCGACCGCTGGAAAACGACACGGCCGCAGCCGTCACGGCATGGGTCGAGGCCGAGAACGCCGTCACTCGCAAATATCTCGATGCCATACCCTGGCGCGACGCAATACACCGGCGTCTGCAAAGCCTCAACAACTACGCCAAGCACGGACTGCCCTCGCGCGAAGCCGACGGACGATACTATTTCTACGAAAACGACGGGCTGCGCAACCAGAGCATTCTCTATCGTGCCGATGATGCCGCCGGAACCATCAACCGCGAGGTGTTCATCGACCCCAACACACTCAGCGATGATGGTACAGTCGCCCTCACCGGCGTATTCATAAGCCCCGACGGCAAGTACACCGCCTACACCATAAGCCGCAGCGGCAGTGACTGGACCGAAATATTCGTCATGGACACCGCCTCGAAGCAACTCTTGGAAGACCATATCGTTTGGGCCAAATTCACCGGCGCCGCATGGCACGGCAACGGCTTCTATTACAGCGCATACCCGGCGCCCGAACAAGGCAAAGCATATAGCAATGCCAACTACGGGCACAACGTGTACTACCATGCAATAGGCACTGCCCAAAGCCAAGACCGACAAGTATTCAGCGAGCCGGACGCCCCGCTGCACTTCCACGAAGCATGGGTAGACCCCGGCCAACGGCTCATGGCCGTCACCATCGGTGGTCAGGGCAATGGCAACGCCTTGGTAGTACGCCGCCTCGACCAAGGCGATGAAGCCTCGTGGGTCACCATATATCCCTCACAAGACAAGTACGTCGAAGTCATCGGCGTCATCGGCGACGAATTGTACCTATACACAAGCATCGATGCACCCAACTACCGCATCGCCGCTGTCAGCCTCGATAATCTCGGCCCCGACAATTGGCGCACTGTGGTGGCCGATGCGGGCACTCCGCTCGTAGCGGTCAACTGCGTGGGCAAAAATCATATGATACTCACCTACGACCGCGACGCGGCCAACCACGCCTATCTCTACGACATCCACGGCCGGCAGATACGCGAAATCACACTACCGACTTTCGGCACGGTATCTTTCAGCACTTCGCGCAAGCACGAAGAAGTGTTCTACAGCTTCTCGAGCTTCGTATACCCGGCTGCCGGATACAGCTACGACATTGCCTCGGGCAACAGCACCCCGCTGTTCAGCGCCCGAATTGCAGACTTCGACCCCGATGATTACATCACCGAGCAAGTATTCTTCACAAGCAAGGACGGCACGCGTGTGCCCATGTTCGTGACGCGTCGCCGCGACATCAAAGCCGATAGTAGCAACCCCGTATACATCTACGGATACGGAGGTTTCAACATCACGCTCAATCCGACATTCAGCCCCAATCGCCTTGTATGGCTCGAAAACGGCGGCATTTACGTTTCAGTCAACCTCCGCGGCGGCGCCGAGTACGGCGAGCCGTGGCACCTTGCCGGGACGCTGATGCAGAAGCTCAACGTATTCGATGACTTCATTGCCGCAGCCGAGTACATGCAAAGCCACGGATGGACCACGCCACGACTCACCGTCATCGAAGGAGGCAGCAACGGCGGGCTGCTCGTGGGTGCGTGCGTCAACATCCGCCCCGACCTTTACGCCGTGGCCATACCGCGTGTAGGCGTCATGGACATGATGCGCTACCACCTCTTCACCATCGGGTGGAACTGGGCGCACGACTACGGCACCAGCGCCGATTCACAGGAGATGGCCCGATACCTCCTTGGATACTCGCCCCTGCACACCATACGTAACGACGGCACGCCCTACCCCGCCATCCTCGTCACCACCGCCGACCACGACGACCGCGTAGTCCCGGCACATTCCTTCAAGTACGCCGCCACGCTGCAGCAGGCCGATACCGGTGACGCGCCAAAGCTGATACGTATCGACACCAAGGCCGGACACGGCAGCGGCAAGCCCGTAAGCAAGGTCATCGACGAATGGACCGATATCTATAGCTTCATATTCCGAAACATAGGGCGCACGCCCGTATACGCAAAATGATGCGAAATCTGTCGGCCAAACCTAATCGCATTAAGCGCCTGGCGGTGCCGCTGACCGCCGTATGCCTGGCCTTGGCCACAGCCTTGTCCGGATGCTTTACGGGCGTGGAGAGCACTCCGGTCATCTCGGGCAAAGACGTGAAGCGCCAACGCGCAAGCACGCTGAGTGCCGAGCAACGCTATCTTGCCGACATACGCCCGGCAGCCCCGTCCCTATGGGCGCCCGGCAAGCGGTTCATAGTTACTGACAGCCGCATAGGCATAGTCCTGGACGCCTCCACGGATGCCATTAGCGGAACGCGACGCACCCCGACACCGGGCGACACGCTACGCCTTGTCGCGGCCGCGCCCACCCCGACACTTACCGAACAGCCGGAAATGACCCTGACTTTTATAGGCGCTCACGGCGACAGCCTCGCGTACCATACGGGCATTGACGAACGTAATTGGAAGTCGCGACAAAGCATCGAAATTCCGTTCACCATCGATGCGGACCTTATTGACAGCGTCGCTCGGCGACTTGTAGGAAAGCATCTGTATATCATTGCACAGCGTCGTATGTCATGGCCGGACGGTAACATCATCGCCCCTCGCCGATACGTAGGTGTCACCATCCGCAATGTACGCGGCGGCACGGCCGAGCTCCCGGTGATTGTCGTTATCGAACCGGATGATGCTCCGGGCACTCTGCAAGCCGTATACATGACTTTGGGCGACGGAGCCACCGCGACTCGCAACTTTGACAAAGTCTTCGCTCTGGAAAATCCGCGCTCACGGTATCCGCAAATCGAGGACGACGTATGGCAGCTGATATGCGATGGCAAGATTCGCCTTGGCATGACCCCGGACGAATGCCGCCTGTCTTTGGGCGCGCCCACCGAATACCTCAAGATACCCTCGACATCCGGAATGGTCGAACGATGGACCTACCCCGATGGCGTGTACCTCATCTTCGAGGATGGTGTCCTTGCTCGTTACAGACGTTAGCCCGGCACTATTGGCGCGACAAGCATCCGCATTTCCCCGAACAATATACACAACGCCCGCTTCGGCATCTTTTTCCGAAGCGGGCGTTGGTCTTATTGTTTTGTTCTATCTTCAGTTGCCGATACTCAAGGTGGTATAATAGCGTGAGGTGCCGTTAAAAGCCATATCGTTGAAGAACGACAGTGTAATGTAGCCGTTGTTATATCCCCACCAAGTGGCGGTCACTCCGCCATAAGTATCCTGAACACTTACCGGATACCCGTACTGACGTACAAGTTGGCTGTATAATGCATTGTAGCGACTTATGTCGTACCCGGGCGAAGAGTATACAAACTCGCTGCCTTGCAAGCCTCCTCCGGTGCCGTAGTACAGCGTTGCAGACGGCCAAGTATAGTTGTACACAGGCACATTGGAGAGATATACTTGATTGTTTCCGTATCCCATGATGCTGTATCCGCTGTTGAACAGGTAATCAAGCGACAGATTCAGTGCCGTGCCCAAAGTTACACCAAGGATACTGCTGAATGTGGGACATCCGTAGTAAGGACGCCATGACGGCGGAGGTGTGGGCCGACGCCAAGGTCGGTTGTACGGCATATAGGGACGATATGGAGGCGTATTGTGGTAGCAATAGCGGTCGTGGCGTAGCGGTGGCGGAGGCGGAGGTGTGGGCCGAGTGTAGTTTCCGCCGGGACGGTAACCGCCGGGACGATGGCCGCTATGGTGATGGCCACCCGGACGATGGCTCTGCGGCGGCGGTGTATTGCCGCCGGGACGATAGCCCTTATCAGGTCGGTTGCTATTGCCGCCGCCGGGACGGTAGCCTTTATCGGGTCGGTTGCTGTTGCCGCCGCCGGGACGATAGCCTTTATCGGGTCGGTTGCTGTTGCCGCCGCCGGGACGGTAGCTATCGTTTGAACGTGAACTGTTGCCGGTACGGCTGCCTGTCGAGCTTCCACCCATATTGCCGGGACGGTTTTGTGGTGCGGATGTCGTCGGAGGACGTGTATTGCTGTTGTTGCGGCCGCGGCTTTGGCCGGTCGAGCACACAAGAGTCGTGGATAGTAATACGACCGATACGAGTGTTATTAAGCGTTTCATCCGTGTAAAGTTTTTATTGGTGGTTTAGTATTTTGATAGGTTAAGGCGCAAAAAGTTTAACTGTACAAATAAAAAAAGCCGGGAAACCATCCATTGGACAAGTACATCCTCAGTAGATTTCTCGGCTTTTTTATGCTTGGGACGGCGTCAGAAATTGGCGTTGCCCGGGTAGCGTGGGAAGGCGATGACATCGCGGATGTTGGCCATACCGGTGACAAACAGCACAAGGCGTTCGAAGCCGAGACCAAAGCCGGAGTGTGGCACGGTGCCGAATTTGCGTGTATCCAAGTACCACCACATGTCTTTCATGGGGATGCCCAATTCGTTGATACGTGTAAGCAGTTTCTCGTAATCGGCTTCGCGTTCGCTGCCGCCGATAATCTCGCCTATCTTGGGGAACAGTACGTCCATGGCACGCACAGTGCGGCCGTCTTCGTTCTGCTTCATATAGAAAGCCTTGATTTCTTTGGGATAATCGGTGAGTATCACCGGACGCTTGAAGTGCTGCTCGACAAGGTATCGTTCGTGCTCGCTCTGGAGATCGGCGCCCCAATATACGGGGAATTCGAATTTATGTCCGCTTTCTTCAAGAATCTTGACGCCTTCGGTGTATGTCAGACGCACAAATTTGTTGTTGACTACGAAGCGGAGACGCTCTACCAATTCGGGGTCGTACATCTGGGACAGGAATTCGATGTCGTCCTTGGCCTTTTCGAGTGCAAAGGATATGCAGTATTTGATAAATTCCTCGGCCAAGTCCATATTGTCCTCGATTTCATAGAATGCCATCTCGGGTTCTATCATCCAAAATTCGGAAAGGTGGCGGGGGGTGTTGGAGTTCTCGGCGCGGAAGGTCGGACCGAAGGTGTATATGGCGCCTAAGGCCGTGGCTCCCAATTCGCCCTCGAGCTGGCCCGAAACGGTGAGTGCAGCCGCTTTGCCAAAGAAGTCTTTGGAGTAGTCCACCTTGCCGTCCTCGGTTCTGGGCGGGTTATCCAACGGAAGGGTGGTCACCTGGAACATCGCACCGGCTCCCTCGCAGTCGCTTTCGGTAATCAACGGGGTGTTGAGGTAGAAGAAGCCTTTTTCGTTGAAGAAACGATGGATGGCGTATGCCAGTACCGAGCGTACGCGCAGGATGGCTCCGAAGGTATTGGTACGCGGACGAAGGTGGGCTATTTCGCGCAGAAATTCAAGCGAATGGCCTTTTTTCTGGAGAGGATATTCGGCGGGGTCGGCTGTACCGTACACTTCGAGGGTTTGCGCCTGGATTTCACAAGTTTGGCCCTTGCCCATGGAGGCGACGAGGCGGCCGGTTACACATAGGGATGCTCCGGTGGTGATAGGCCTCAACTGCTCGTCGGTGAATACCGACATGTCGAAGACTATCTGTATGTTCTTGATTGTCGAACCATCGTTGAGCGCCACAAATTGCACGTGCTTATTGCCGCGACGGGTACGCACCCAGCCTTTGACACACACGTCCGTATCCAAGAGCTCGGGATTGAAGATGTCGACGATTTTTGTTCGTTTCATTGTGTTGTATGGTTTATACTGTTCTATGCAGCTTTATTCAAAGGAGCCCATTTTCAGGAAGTTGACTTCCTGCTGCGTCAGATAGCGCCAACGACCGCGCGGCAGGTTCTTTTTGGTAAGTCCGGCAAAGTACACACGGTCCAGCTTGGTGACGTGGTAGCCGAGGCTCTCGAAGATACGGCGAACGATGCGGTTGCGCCCGGAGTGTATTTCGATGCCTATCTGGTTGCGGTCGGTCTCGGTGGCATAACTGATGGCGTCGGCATGTATTTCGCCGTCTTCAAGCTCGATGCCGTCGGCTATGCGCTGCATGTCTTCTTCGCTGACATCCTTGTCGGTCCAAACATGGTAGATTTTCTTCTTGACATACTTGGGATGGGTCAGCTTGGAGGCAAGGTCGCCGTCATTGGTCAGCAGAAGCACTCCGGTGGTGTTGCGGTCAAGACGACCTACGGGATATACGCGCTCGGTGCAGGCTCCCTTGATGATGTCCATCACCGTAGTACGACCGTTGGGATCGTCGCTGGTGGTGACGCAGTCTTTGGGCTTGTTGAGCAGGATATAGCATTTGCTCTCGAGTGCCACTACCTTGTCGTCGTATTCGACTACGTCGCTATGGCATATCTTGGTACCCAATTCGGTCACTACATTGCCGTTGACCTTGACAAGTCCCTGCTGGATGTATTCATCGGCTTCGCGACGCGAGCATACGCCCGAATTGGCCATGAATTTGTTCAGACGAATTTGTTCGTTGGGATCGGGTATAGGCATTTCGTACTCTATGCGCTTGGGACGCGGAGTGAAGCTCTTGCCCTTGCCCGGGAACGGGTTGTCTTCTTGGTCGTAACGGTTTTGGCCTTTACGCTTATTGTTGTATCCGCCTTGCTGGGGACGATTGTTGTATTTGTTCTTGCGGTTATTGTTATAGCCGCCCTGCTGGTTGTAGCCGCCCTGCTGACGATTGGGGTTGCCGTAGCCGCCCTGCTGACGGTTGGGGTTGCCGTAGCCGCCTTGCTGACGATTGGAATGACCGTAGCCGCCCTGCTGACGATTGGGATTGCCATAGCCGCCCTGCTGACGGTTGGAATGACCGTAGCCACCCTGCTGGCGATTGGTATTGCCGTAGCCGCCCTGATTGTAGTGCGGCTGAGGACGATAGTTGTTGTACGGACGAGGAGTGTATCCTTGCTGTGGACGCTCGCCTTCAGCCTGACCCTCGGCGCCTTCGCCTTGTGCTCGGTTGTAGTTGTTGTACGGACGGTTGAAACCGCTGTTGTACTGCCTATTGTAACCGCCCTGCTGGGGACGATTATAGGGGCGATAGGGACGTTGTTCGTTGTCTTCTACCTGTGCATTGTCTGTCATGGGACGACCGGTGTCCTGACTCTCCAATGTCACGCGCGATTCGCTGATACGCGGACGTTTGGGTCTTTTTTCGTTGTTTTCCATCTTTTTTTGTTGGCTCTAAGTTTTTTTTGCAGTGAAGCCTGTAATCGGAGTTGAAGATAAAAAATGTATTAATTCACGCGCCTGATATATGAGATTTTGACTTAGTACTTTGACGCCTCAGGCGTGGGACGCCGTATTCAGACCTCGCGGTCTTGGGGGTTAGTTCTTGTGTAGTGCTTTTTCTTTTGATTTATCGAATACAAAGGTACAATTATTTTCGTATAAAACGCACACGCTTACGCCATTTTATGCTTTTTTATTATTCTAAGACCATGCAGTCTCTCTTTTTTTAACGCATACCACGAGCGTAATGGCGATTAACTACCGGGTATACGATTATGACACCTCTACCGGGCTAACGATTTTGCCCCTTTCTCCACGTTTTTCTCTCGCAACGGCCTAAGAGAATCACGCTCGTGATAGTACGACCCCGCCGCTACACGTATCGACAGCGGCAGGGTCGTATCATATCATTGTGCCTTGACAAAATATTTCAAGGGCTGCTTTACGACTTCGGGATGAATCATGGCTGCGTAGTCGCCAAGTATCCGGTCGGGATGAAAGGCTATATCATCAAAGAATGTACCGGTACTTGTGTCCGTGTAATAGACATTGCCGACTTTGAGCGCTTTGATATTACCGTTCAATGCATTGGCCTTGCGCAAGTCAGCGAGAGTAATCGGTCCGAAGGTGCGCATTATCCATACCGGAGCCTCGGAAGCACGCTCATACACAGCGGCGTAGTCGCATGGTAAAGACCCCGTGGAGGCGTTGTCGCTCCACGGCACCATGCCTCCGGCATCGTCAATCATACGGGCTGCATAGCTGCCGCCGCCGGGCATATACCACGTCCCCGAAATTTCGGTGTCGGTAAGTACCATGGGGCGGACGTCACACAATGCCATACGTTGGCTTATTTCTCGATATTTACGAGCCGTAGCATCGTATTGCGCCGTTGCCTTGTCCAAGTCACCGTACATGGCCCCCAATAGTTTGAGCCATTCGGCACGTCCCAAAGGTGTCGTTTCCATATAGTCCACCATCCGGACGACGGCCACGCCGGTTTTGTCTAAGACGCGGTCATTGCGATTGGCTTCGTAAGGCGACAGTATAAGCACGTCCGGAGACAAGTCTACGATACGTTCCATCAACGGGGACGAGGAGTTGCCGATATTGACAATGTCACCGGCGTCAAGGTGCTCACGCACATAGCCATGCGTAAAATACTCGGCATCCGCCACTCCGGTGACGGTCTTTATATATCCGAGGTCTTCAATGCCTTGGGCATACACGCTCGAGTAGACCACGGCACTGCGAATCGGGGTACGTACCACCACCGTACTCGCGTCCTTAGGCAGGTCGGACGGCATCTCGGCATCTCGCGGCACAAGGCAGTATGTCGCCAAGGTCTTGCCCTGACTCCACGGGTCGGATATGGTGGCTCTTATCCATCCGTCATGCTGTATCATCGTCAGCATGGCACTCTCGTGGGTCAGGGTATCTCCCTTTTCGTTATTCTTGGCAGCTCCGTTATGTCCGCTGCACGATGTCGCGACAAGCGCCGAGACAATGGCACTAAAAATGGCCGAAACAACGCCCGATGTCAGTTTTCGTGTCATTAAATTAAGCATTTGCATTAATTAAGTATTTGCATTACCTTATGCGAATTTTCATCACATGGCCGCAGCCGTCCTTAACCATATATATTCCGGCAGGAAGATTGAGCCTGACCTCGGTCACTCCGGAGGCGTAACCGGCGACAAGTGTGCCCGCTGCATTATACACCATGATAGTGGCCGTGCCTTCCATGGCTCTAAGCGTCTCGCCGTCCCACGTAAAAGCTCGGGATGCACCGTCGGCTTCGATATCTTCGACACCATCGGTGTTGCTATACGTGAAGGATACCACATCGGACCATGCCGTGTCCTTGTCGCCGTCGGCGGTGGCATAAGTCGCACGCGCTCGTACATAATATTTTGTCCCGTTAACCAGGTTCTTGGTGCCGGCCTTGATGTTGCGCGCCTCTTTGGCATCGGTGAAGGTCGGGGCCTCTATGGTCGTGCAAATGTATGAGTTGCGTGGCGACTTGAAGCTCTCATTAGCCGAAAGCTCCAAGCGTATTTTCTTGACACCCTCAATGGGCTTTATTGCCAAATGCGAATTTGCATACAGTATCCCGTCTGCCGAGGGGACGACTTCGGGGACGGTCTGCACGGCCTCACAAGTGGTGAAGGTCACCGGAGCGGACATCACATCGTATCCGCCAAAGCTGTACTTCAGACGGATTGTATACGACGTATAGCCTTTGAGTATGTATTTTGGCACGGTGTAGCTGCCTGTTGCAGTGGCATCTATAACGATGTCTTCGTCATCGAAGACCCCGGTGGAGGACACCTGAACCCGGACTTGACGGTCGGCCACGGACCACGTTATTGTGGGAGTGAGACTGACGTTCTGTTCGGTATCGTAAGGCGAGATGATGTGCAGCTTGGTGGGCGTAAAGCGGCGCGAAACACTAACGCCGTCATTGGCATTGGCAGCGCATGCACGCACGCGCCAATACAGTTCGTGCCCGGTCTCCATACCCTCGATGACGGACGAAAGGCTCTCGGTGCCGGAAACATCGGTTACGCCTATAAGCTCGCTCATTGACGCATCTTTGCCTACCTCGAGCAAGTAATTGGCCGCGCCGGGCACAGCATTCCACTTGAACATAAAGGGCAATTCAACTTCCTGACCCTCCGCCGGATAGGTCAGCTCGGGGGACGGGAGGGTGGTCACGGCCGCCCCGACAAAGACGGGCGAATATTCGTTGCCGTAGCGGTCATATACACATACGGCACAGCGGTAACCGCTCACCTTGTCGGAAGGTATGGTATAGGACGTCGAGTAGCTCACTCCGAGAAGATATTCGGGTTCGCGGTCGAAATTGGCATCGGGCACGCTGTTCGGAACAGCATACACCGTGTAACGCATACCCTCAACACCGGTCCACGTCAGCGTCGAACCGCTGCGCTTGACATTGCTCACCTTGGCCGGCGAACTTACCGGAAACCACGTCATCGCCGGTATAAGCGCCGGCGTATTGAACACCTGCGTCTTCAGATAATGTCCCAACAGCGGAGTCGTGGTGCGATACAAGTACTTAGCCGAATAAAACACCGAACCGGGGGCAACATTGAGCGTATACTCGCGATTCAGACGCACCTGCTTGGCGTATTCTTCCTCGCCGTAGTTGTACGAGACACCCTGTGAGGAAAAGAAGTGGCGTCCGAATTTATTGGCCGCATTACTCCACCATTTGCATATGGCGTCATAATCGGCACTGGAGCCTATCTTCCAGTAAATCTGCGGCGAGATAAAGTCAAGCGTGCGCGATGACACCCACGCCAACGGATCGGAATAAATGCCGTTATACTGCCAGTCGCTTCCGGCCGGACATGGAGGCAAACCATATTTGCCGGCTACCGAAGCACTCGTGGCTGCCACGCCCGCAGGCGAGATGCCGAAGCGGACATACGGCTTGGCCTTCTTAATGGTCGAATACACATCGGCCACCATCTTATTGACATTGTCACGACGCCAGTCGCCCAAAGACAGCGTCCCGCCGCCTTGCTTATAACTCTGATAATGAGCTGCATCCTCCGTCGAAATACCTTGCAGGTAAAAATAGTCGTCAAAGAGCACCCCGTCAACATCGTAATTGCGGACAATCTCGTCCACGACATCACATATGCGCTGACGCACCTCAGGCAAAGCCGGATTCAATATCGACGCTTCTTTCACATCAAGCAGCCAATCCGGATGCTCGTCACGATAGGCTTTGGGGGTGCCGTTCCACTGCCCTATCTGGCTCTCATATCGATACGGATTAATCCATGCATGGCACTCCATGCCGCGCTTATGACACTCCTCTATGCAGTACGCCAAAGGATCGTACCCGGGGTCAAGGCCGCGGTACGAAACAAGGTCGGAAGACCAAGGCTCATAGCTCGAGTTATACATCGCATCGCATCGCGAACGCACCTGAAAACATATCGAATTCATATTATTGCGCGCCAACGAATCAAGCAACGTCGTCAGCTGCTTCTTCTGCGCATTGATTTGCGTCGTATTGCCCGTCGACGATACTGTCGACTGCGGCCAGTCCAACTGCCAGACGGTGGCCACCCACGCCGAGCGCATCTCACGCTTCACCGCCGGGTCTGCCGCATAGGCTTCCGTGCCTGCGTAACCGCCTATCACTAACGAACATATAGCGGCAAAAGCTACTATCCTTAAACTCTTTACCATGGATCAACTATTATATTAAAGATTATATTAAAGATTAAATATTACACTTGGATTATCCTGCCCTGAATTGTACCAACTTGCAAAATCTCCACAAAGATAACGATAATCTTTGTACCACAAGCATCCTAACCCTAAAAATATCCGCACCCGCACGGCACACCCATCTCATCCGGCACTCCCGGCGCCCCCATCATTCCCATAGCCCCCATAGCTCCCACATTTCCCATCATTCCCATATCTCCAACATCACAGCACTCGCG